>OFEK01000110.1_pt1 | contig 117308 bp, 118 predicted proteins | sample 1521131 | NCBI WGS metagenome assembly OFEK01 (sample SAMN05720209, study PRJEB24109) | activated sludge metagenome | isolation source: Anaerobic digester | place: China | collected 2015-12-16 | reverse complement strand
ATCCATGCCTTGCCATATTTGGTGGCCACTAATTGGCGCTGGTAATGATGGGGATATCCTTCTAGCATATCAAGATGATATAGATTGTCCGCATCCAATTCATATACTTCCCCGATGATTGTTGCTCCATCGCGCCTTATTGCATATGGGAAACTCGAGGTATTGATGCAGGCAAAATTGCGTATCTTATCACGGCCGATAAATCGGCCTTGCGCCCGTTCCATCACCCGATGGTTTCCATAGCCATGTTTGAGCGTTCCATAAACAAATACTTTAACCATGCTTGCCATCAATCCAATCGTTTATGAGTTGAAATAATTATATCATAATACAAAGTATTATGAAATTGTGTTTGATGCTAAGAATTGGAGTAATCGAGCGTTAGCACTATTAACAAAAATTTCTGTGAGTTTGTTTGTTGTGAAAGGTATAAACGTTAAATAGTTTCGTTTTTTGGTTCCGGAATCACGATATTAAGGATGATGGCTACGAGTGTAGCTAGCGCTAATGGTGATATTTGAACCGTGCCAATCATCACCTTCAAGAAGCTAGCATCAACCGTGTAATTGGTAACAGCGCCGATGATGTCACTAGCGACGCTAAGCGCCCCAAGGCCAAGGCCAACCGCAAGTGTAACCGATACGACAATTAAGTCTTTGGTGCGTCCTATATCGGCTTTGTGTTCAATCAACATTCGTAATCCCGAGGCACTAATCATGCCGAATAAGACGATAGACGCCCCACCGATGACCGCGCCCGGAATCGTGGCGATAACGGCGCCGAATAGTGAGAAGATCCCAAAAAAGATCGCTAATAGCGCTGCGATGAAAATGTTCTTTGGTTCATAGTTTTCGGTAATAACTAAAACAGCGGTATTCTCTCCGTAAGTAGTTTGTGGTGGTCCGCCCAACGTGGCCGCGGCCATGATGGCTAAGCCATCGCCTCCAAGCGTCTTATCGATGCCGGGATCGACGAAGAAATCCTTTTTGCAAACGGTGGAGTTAGCACTGATGTCGCCGATATGTTCCATCAATGTTACAAATGCCAATGGAACCATCATGACGATCGCACCCCAATCAAAGTGCAGGTACTTATAAAATCCGAGTAAGGACCCCAGCGATTGGAACACGACGATGTCGCTATTTTGAATCGCTGAAAAATCGACTAGTCCGATAATAAGCGCGTAGAGGTAACCAATCATGAAACCAAGCAATATTGGCGCGGCCTTAAAAAACGATTTTGGCTTTGAAAACGCGCTAATCAAGATAATGCTCAGTAAAGTAATGATGGCCGTTGTCCACTCTTTCCAAGCGAGTGAACCATTGCTTGAAAGCGCGTAGTTGGCGACGATGTTATTCCATAATATGCTTGGCACCAAAAGCATGCCGAGTACGATGATAACCGGTCCGACTACGCGTGGCGGGAATATCCTTCTGACCTTTTCAACGCCAATTAGTTTGACGATGATGGCAAAAAGAATATAAACGAGGCCTGTCAGAAAAATGGCGATGACCAGGCCGCCCATCGCTTGTTGCCAGGCGCTTGATCCAAGCGGTTTGTCATGACCGACGATAGCCATCATCGCCGGTAAATAAGCAAACGAAGACCCAAGGAAAACCGGAACCTTTCTTTTTGTCGCAAAATAAAATATGACCGTGCCGATACCTGCAGTAATTAAGGTAATAGGAATACTTAGATTAGCCAATATTGGCACAACGACGGTCGCCCCTAGCATTGCGAACATATGCTGGAAGCTGAGAATGGATGTCTTAAAAATAGTCTTTGATGATGTTGTTTTTCGTTGATTTTTCATAGAATTGATTATAATACATCAGCGACACATTTGTTTAGTCCATTAAGTCTATTCGATGTTGTTTTGATATCTAGTTATAACTTAAACTATTTATCAACCCAGTTTCCATTGGTCATATAGACGTTATCAACCGATTCGATACAAAAATAAATAAAATAAAAACGCGTCAATGACGCGTTTATTTCATCATGGTGCCTCCTGCCAGAATTCTCTGCAGTGATGATAATAAGTGATATGTTCTAATAAATACTGATAGAAACAGATAAATCAGAAAATCAAAAATTCCATAAGAGATAAATACTGATATATCGTGGTGTATTGGTGGTGTATTCTCATACCCGAAATAGTTGCAACCATGATACCATCAAAACTTCCTTTTTGAACCGTTTCGTCTTGGTGCCGCTTTGCTCAACAACGAGTCGATCGTCTTCATTGGTATTTGAGGTGATAACACTATTGACGGTCTTACTGATGCGCAGATTAGCATCATTATAGGTATAGGTAATTTCTTTTTGGGTTTCGCTATTGGGGTAATAGGTAAGGTTCTTACCTTCTCAACTGTAAGTGATGCCCGAGATGAGTTCGTCTTGTCCACTGTAAGTACCACGTGTAATGTCTTTAAGTCATATATGAAAGATCTATGAAAATATAAATGAAAGGTTTTTTAGCATTTTTGATACCTTATTTATGGCTAAAATCATCGCCTAACGGAAAAAGGTGCCGTCTAGGACGGCATATTTTGTTTTCATGTTGCAGGAAGCGAGATTTCTCAGTCGAGTTTTGTTATTGTTTGCATAAACACGGTAATTATTGTTAAAATGCGTGGTAGACATGATTTGATGGCATGCTCTTGTAACCACTTACGACAAATATGAAAAAGAATTGTATGTTTTTTTGTTTAAGCTGATACATTGGATTTCTCATAATCACGAAATGCATGGTTGCTTGATACAATAGAAAATCATATATTTATTTAAATGCTTTTTCAAAAATATCTCTGTTAGGTTTATTCTTGGTTATCTGCATAAGAATTCGTTCAACTTTTGCATTATATTCAAAAATGAGTTTTTTTGGATTATCACTTGAAGTAATCTCAACGCTGAAAATAGATGTCCAGCATGGCCATCTTATTACACGACAAGAATTAATGTTTTCTATTTTCCACTCAATCATTTTATTTTTCTTTCTTTTCCAAAACTTTTCCACGTTTAAGTAAATGAATCTATTCCAAGTAAAAAATGAAATCACTAAAGACACTATGGATATGATAATAAAAGCAAAACACACAATAAGTAATAATATATCTCCATTATTTTGGTACTGCACACCAAACAGAAAAGTAACAAGAAATAAGCCAGTGTGAAGTGCTGCCGGTAACGAAATATTTCTCCATTTTATCAATTCTTCCGATTCAATCATAATAACCTCTCTTTCGACTTATAAAAATTTACTACCCAATTGCAGTACTTACAATTGTTCATCTAAATGACAAAACTAATTGTAATGTAATATTCTTGAATAAGGAATCTCCTAAGTTAAATACTGTGAGCCCCAGCAATAGTTCCACCAACCAACATTTACAGCTATCTTGTGATCAATATCAACTGCCATGTGTTTTCAGTTTACCATCCATTGAAGTGCCTAAACAATGAATCAATGATTAAGAATTAATCAAAAAAATCAGTAGATTGAATGTCATCGAAGGAAGCAATTGAACTTTTTCATACCCTTTTCATACCCAAATGGATTGATAAACTAAAAAAGCACGTCTACAACATGCTTTTTTCACTAACTGGTGCCTCCTGCCAGAATCGAACTAGCAACTAATCCTTACCATGGATTTGTTATACCACTTAACTAAGGAGGCCAATCGCTAATAAATATTATTATAGGATGTTGCTCTTGTCAAATGATATCTAGTTATAAAAGACCGCATAAATCGATAGTTTTCTCACTGTAGTCACCCCAGAGGCGACAAGCCAGGTCAGGATGATCGATAAACGGGTTACGATTACCTTGAATTGTCGCCGTTTCTTCGTTACGAAGCGACTCATAATCGTTAACGGGGTATACAAGGTTCCAAGCTAGCATATCGGCAATAAAAGCGAATTTGGTGCCGGGATTAGGAGAGGCGGCATCAAGCAAAGATAGATTGAACGCCGATTCCGGCCCATAGCGCATCGCCACATAAAAAATGATGCGAGCGGCCGGGCCCCGAAATAGTGGTCCGGGATAAAATTTGCCACCTGCATACAACGCGTCAGTCGGCACTCTTGTTCCACCGGGGACGCCTTCGTTAGGAATGGTACCCGACGTCAGCGTGCCAAAATCCATGTTTTGGCGTGTGCTATTCAGTGACACATCACATGGTCGTACATGGTGTAAATCCGAATAAGGTCCCGATGTCACATAGTTGAATTTCGATTGCGGCCAAACGTGTTCGCGGTTGGTCGTGCCAACTGTAGACCCAAACGTTCCATTGAAAGGACGGCTTGTCCCCGTGTAAAACAAGATAATGTTGCCAGGTATATCTGGATCGCGGTCGGTCACCTGATAGTGATATCGATGCGAATCATACGAGACGTTGGTATGTTGCGTCGCCTGCATCAAATTATAAAGTTCCAGGCGTAGCGCATTGCCGACTGAATCGATGGAAATCGGTTCATAGTAGCCGGTGTACGGTTCAGTTGGAAAGGTATAGTTATAATCGTTAAATGATGAGCTACTAACGATCGTTTCGCTTGAAGACGAACTGGAAATAGTCACCTCGCTTGACGAGGAAATAAGCGAACTACTCATAGTCGTGCTTGTTACTTGCGATGAATCAACCGAGCTTAATGGTAATTGGCTACTCGGCTCTAGCGATGAGGAGGCACAACCAGAAATGACCGTTAAAGTGGTAACTAATATGCCATAGCAGGTTTGTTTACGCATAGATTAAGTATAACACGCATCATTTAGCGTGCCACAATGAAAAACCCACCTAAAGGTGGGTTACATTTATTTAATGATTAAACTTGTGCCATCGTAGTCGATGATATACTTTCTTAGAGTATCAATCGTGCCGGAGATAATCGCACGGGCAAGCAAAGTTTCGATGTCGCGTTGAATAAAACGTTTAATGGGACGGGCACCATATTCAAACGAATAGGCGGTATCAATAATATGTTGTTTGACATTTACCGAAAAATCGACACTGATGTATTGCTGCGCAAGTCGTTGGGCCAATTCGCTTAGCATCTTGCTAACTATTTGGAGTTGCACATCATGTGGCAATGGTTTGAAATAAACGATTTCATCAATGCGGTTGAGAAATTCGGGTCGGAACGTCGCATGTAAAATGTCATTTACTTTCTCACGTTCACCATGCAGTAAATATTCGCTGCCGAGATTGCTCGTCATGATAATGATGGTATTTTTAAAGTCGACGACGCGACCTTGAGAATCGGTCAGTCGCCCATCATCAATAACTTGCAACAACAAGTTGAATACTTCCGGATGAGCCTTCTCAACCTCATCAAATAGCACGATGCTATAAGGAGCGCGACGCACTTTTTCCGTCAACTGCCCGCCTTCTTCGTAACCGATATAGCCAGGGGGCGCCCCAATCAGACGACTAACCGAAAATTTCTCCATGTATTCGCTCATGTCGATTCTAATAATGTTGTTTTCATTATCGAACAAAGCCTCTGCGAGTGAACGGGCTACTTCTGTCTTACCAACGCCCGTGGGACCAAGAAACATGAAACTCCCGATTGGTCGGCGTTCATCTTTAATACCCGCTCGTTGTCTTAAAATGGCATCGCTAACCAAGTCAATCGCTTCATCTTGACCAATAACACGACGTTTTAAAGTGTCCTTAAGCGCTAAAACTTTCTCTTTGTCACCTTTGAGGATTTTGGAGACGGGGATGTTTGTGTTTTTTGAAATGATATAGGCAATTTCATCTTCAGTCACGATTTCAGACAGCATCTTCGCATTCGGAATCTTTGCCTCATATGTTTGCAATCGCTTTTCGAGCTGCGGAATGTCTTGATACTGCAATTGACTTGCTCTTTGGTACTCACCGCGATTAAACGCCGAATCAAGTTCGAATCGTGCCCTTTCAAGCTCTTTCTTCACCGCTTTGATGTTATTGATTGTTTCTTTTTCGTCACTCCACCTTTTTCTAAGCGCGGCGTTTTCACTATTTAGTTGCGTTAACTCCTGTTTAACTTTTTCAAGACGTGTTTTGCTGCTAGCATCGCTTTCTTTCGCTAAGGCTACTTTTTCGATTTCCAATTGGCGAATCTTGCGATCGATTTCGTCAAGTTCTTCCGGTAGCGACTCGATTTGGACACGGATCGAGGCACATGCTTCATCAACAAGATCGATGGCTTTATCCGGCAAGAACCTACTTGTCAAATAACGATGTGACAAAGTTGCGGCGGCCACGAGCGCTTCATCGGTGATTTTTACGCCATGGAAACTCTCATAACGCTGTTTAAGTCCACGTAGAATTGATATCGTATCGGCGACTGACGGTTCATTGACGAGCACCGGTTGAAACCGGCGTTCGAGTGCTCGGTCTTTTTCGATGTATTGACGGTATTCGGCTAAAGTCGTCGCTCCGATACAATCGATCTCGCCTCGGGCTAGTAATGGTTTCAGCATATTGCCGGCATCAAGCGCCCCTTCGGCTTTGCCTGCTCCTACGATTAGATGTATTTCGTCGATGAAAAGAATGATTTTACCTTCGCTTTGCTTAATTTTATTAAGCACCGCCTTCAAACGTTCTTCGAATTCGCCCCGATACTTAGCACCGGCCACGAGTGCACCCATGTCGAGCTCATAAATCGTTTTGTCTTTTAACGTTGTCGGCACATCGTTTTTAACGATGCGCTGGGCAAGCCCTTCAAGAATTGCCGTCTTGCCGACACCTGGTTCACCTAAAAGAATGACATTGTTCTTCGTCTTGCGCGCCAGTATTTGGATAATCTTTCTGATTTCATCATCACGACCAATGACAGGATCGATTTTGCCACTTTTAGCGTCAGTCGTAATATCGCGACCGAACTTTTCGAGTATTTGTTCGTCTTTGCTATAATCAATTGGCATTTCCATAGTATCACCTCGTTTAGCACTCTTATTATTCAAGTGCCAAATATATTATAGGATGGTATTCTTTCATGTCAAGGGACGCGCAAAAGAAAAGCGGCCACATAGGCCGCTTCATGGATATAATTACAAACTCGCTAAATGGAATAAGTGCCCCACTGACCGCTATCCCATCCGGTTATCGTATACAAATTGAATGAAGGCGAATACGATAAATCAGCGGTTTGATTCCAAGTTTCCGTATTTGTGGAATTACGACGCACGAAGATGAGGCTCGAAAAACCACCATCGACGGTAATTGTGAAAATATTGCCGGAAACCAGCGTCATTTCAGTGCCGGGCCAAGCTCCTGCCGTCTCTTGATTAAATGTATAAACAAAGAACCGAGCCCCGGCTTGATTCCAAAGACTCGCCCCGCCGGTGTCTAGATAAAGCGTGACTGGGTCAGTGGGAATCGGCTCCGACGAACTGCCTTCGGTTGCGAGTGAACCATCGCCGTTCCAATATGCAAAATAGACAGCCCCGCTAGTTAGGGGCATGACCGATACGCGCACTAATTCTGAATTTTGAGCATAAACCCAACTGACGAATGTCGTGCCCGTTTTTTCAGGCGTCGGTAGCGGTGAGCCGCTATTAGCGGTAAAAGTAACGACGTTTTCGTGGAAAATCGATGGATCATCGCTCGCGGTATGACCCGTGAGTGTGGCGTCTTTACCCAAAACGAGTTTGACGGTTACTTCCGCGCCGGAAACCGGATGCGGTTGATTCGAAATTCCGGAAAATCCTAATAATGCGAATCCGGCAATGAACAACAATCGATTAATCATGCGTGTCATGGTCACTACCTCCTACCGCAGCACGACAGCACTGTAGCCAGGCAGGCTGTCAGTCGTCGCCCCGTTAATTGATAAACCGAGTGTGGAACCGCCGTTACGATACCCGTTTTGCGTTGTTGAACCAAAGTTGACGTAAATATAATAAGTGCCGCCATCTCCTTGGACCTGGAACGAGAATATGTCGCTTCTGCCCGTGGAAATCGCTCCATAGGTCCCATTGATCAGTGTTGTGTTTTGATGCTTATAATCATTGATTGCTTTTAAGCGGCTGAACATCGAATCGGCATTGGCCATTTGTTCGGTTGCTCCTTGAACCGTGTTCGTGGAATTGACACCATCGTGCATGACGGTATAACCCTCGAACATGTAACCGGTGTCAAACGATGTTGGGGTATTCGCCCATTTCATCGGTTGCCGATACCACCGATCGACGTGATAGTCAGTACCTGGATAACTAGTCGTATCGTCGTTAAGCACCCAATTGCCGGTCATGCCCAGTTCATCGCCATAATAGATCCACGAAGTACCTGGCAATAACAGCGTTGTCGCGTTAAAGGCCAGCGCCTTGTTTAATGCTGTCTGATAGGTGATGGCGCTGACTGTCTGCGCGGCCTTTACTTCACTGGCATTGATCTTGTCACCCATGACGTGATTGAGCACACGTGGCAAGTCGTGGTTACTTGTGAAGGGGCTGTTGATTGGTTGATTGCGATACGTTTTAAAGTGGGTATTGTACTTTGTCGCATACACGGCGGCTTCAGCTTGGGGCGACCCCGATTCAATACCGTGCATCATGTTGACAAGGTGATAATAGTTATGGAAGTCAAATTGCGAATCCATGCCTTCATAATAAGGTGCCATGCGCGCATCCCAGCCATCGAAGTTTTCCCCCACGAGAAACATGTCGGGATACACCGATTTGATGCGGAAGTTGAATTCTTTAAAGAAATTGACGTTTTTGGTGCGATTGCTGCTGTAGTCGGTATCGGTATTGGCGTCGTAATCTTCGACGATGATATCGCCTTGACTACCAGTAGCTTCATCGGCCATGTATATGTGCTTGACGGCGTCGATTCTAAAACCATCGACACCAAACGCGGCCCAATACTTGGCGACGTCGACCATCGCATCTCTCGTGCCTTGGTAATCGTAATTAAGCTCAGGCATGCCGGTCGCAAATTTGCCGTAATAGTAATAATTAGTCGTGCCAAACCGATGCCACGGCGCTTGCAGGGCGTGGGTTGGGTCGTAGCGCCAATGGTAAAAGTGTCGATAATCAATTTCGTTGCCGGCACTATCGGTACCTGTTTTCAAATTAATCGACTTTTGGAACCAAACATTTTGTGTCGAGGTATGGTTGACGACTAAGTCCATCACGACGCGGATATCACGGGCATGAGCCTCATATATGAGTTCAGCGTAATCGGTCAGGGTCCCAATCGAGGGGTCAATCATGTAAAAATCGGTCACATCATAACCGTGGTATGTTTCCGATTTATGAACTGGCGTCAGCCACAAAGCTTTGACGCCAAGCGCTTCGATATAATCGAGTTTTTGAGTGATGCCGCGAATGTCGCCCTCGCCATCGCCGTCGCTATCAGCGAAACTACGAACGAAAATTTGATATCCAGACCCGACTTGACCATAAAAATCAGGCGAAGTCTTTGCTCGAGCAAAGCTCGATTGACTTGAATTGACATTGGAAATGCTTTCGAGTTGCCCAGTGTCGTTCGCGTAAGGATCGCTGGCTTCGGTACCGGTATATGAAAACTCAAAATCGGAGACCGCGCCTTGGACCGCAAAAATATGAATGCTACCATCGGGTCGGATGTGCGTGTTGAAATCGTTAATGTAGATGTCGGTCCCACCATCGCTCGTCCACATGCCCGGACTACCCGGTTGCATCGATGATCGTAAAACGATGAGGAAACCCAAGCGCGTGATTTGATTCATGGCTTGACCGCTTTGGTATAAATGGCCTTCGTTTTCTACCGTCGCGCCTGAGAAATCGAGTGCTGCAATCACGCCGCTTTGATCTTTCAGCGTCCACTCGATTTGGAGGCCGCCAAGGTCGTAGGGGGCTTTTTGCCATGCCCAAATTGTCCAAGCTGAATATTCGTCCATCGTGTCGACGATCCGCTTGTAGTGAATGTATAAATGGTTGGGCTGACTCCAACTCATGGATGCTTCATAGTCTTCGTTATCGACGCTGGAACCTTCGGATACCGAAACTAAACTAGTTGAAGTGGTACTACTCGAGGTGCTGCCCGAACTAGATATGCTCGATGATTTGCCGCAGGCGGCCAGCGTCATCACGCCGATTAAAGCAACGAATATCGTCTTCCATCGAATGTTATCGGACATAGTGTTCTCCTAACGTTATTTGATGTAATGGCGAATCTTGATGAAGAAAAACCATTGGATGTATCCGGCCGTGAATAAAAGCATTGCTTGCAACACAAGGCCATAATGATAGCGAGCGTCAAGACCAGCAAGGGCAAGACCATTAACTTCCTTGAATTGGATTAGCGAAATGAATAGCATCACAAGCGCCAAAAGATTTGCTGATAACGAGATGATAATCAGACTAAAGCGGCGCACACCATCAGTCCGACGTAGTTTCAGCAAAAGCGAAAACGCCAGCGCGGATATGGCGCCGATAATAACAAACGCTTGCGCGGATATGCCAAACAATAGCGGATAATAAGTATCAAGCGACATCCCGCCGAAATTTGCCACGAAACCACTGACATTATCGGTGATTGCGCCTGTGATTGCGTCAAACACTTGGAATGACGGAAATAGATTCATGACCAATGAAACGAATAAAATTACGCTGACGGCGAGCAAATAAACGGGCAAACGCCAATCTCTTTTGATTTCATCAGGTATTTTTAGCAATGATTTATCCATAATATATCCTTCATTATACGGTCTATAAGCGACTTTTGTGATAAGTTTCTCGATAGGCATCGACCATCCGTGATTGGTTTTTCTTACTTGAAAAACGTTTGCTGCTACGCGCGCTGCACGATGCGCAAGCGCCACCGCTTGTTTTCACGGACGCCAAATACCAAATAAGGAGCCCAATAATTACTATCACAAACGTCAATATGACGCCATCGATCAATGTCATGAATTTATCCCCATCATAATCAGTGTGCCAACTCCGCCAATTAACGAAGCAATTAGCCAAGCAAACAGTGTTTGATACAGTATCGCATATCCCATCATGCGTTTGGTCCCGAATTCACGGCGCATGGCCGCAATCGAAGCGATGCATGGAGCGCTAAATAAGTTGAAAGCAATGAAAGCAATCGATGTTACCGGCGTAAAAAATGCAAACAAGCCATCGGGAGCGAAAATCAGCTGACCGCTGCCTGTATCGCTAGAAAGTCCGGCGATTACGGCCATTGAAGCGACGACGTTTTCTTTAGCAATCAAACCCTGGAAAGCAGCCACGGCCGCACCCCAGGACATATTGCCGCCCAGCATCGGATAAAACAGCCAGGCGAATAAATTACCAATACCGGCCAACATCGAATCAGATGGGTCAATTCCGTAGTTGAAGCGCCAATCAAATGAGGCCAACAGCCAAATAGCGATACTGCTTAAAATGATAATCGATCCTGCCCGACGCACGAATTCCCATGTTTTCTCGAACACGTCAATCGCTAAATATTTGGGATTGGGCAAATGGTAATCTGGTAATTCGCTAATATATGAACCTGGTCTTCCTTTAAAGAAAAATCGTTTTAAGAACAATGCCGATAAAACGATGACCAGCACTGACAAGGCATACATCAAAAACGAGACGATGCCGGAATGGTTGGGGAAAAAGAAACCCGCAAACAAGGCAATAATCGGCAATTTGGCCGAACATGGGACAAAAGGCGTCAACATAATCGTCATCTTGCGCTCTTGTTCGTTTTCAATCGCGCGGCTTGATAAAATTGCCGGGACCGAACAGCCACTGCCAACGATGAAAGGAATTAAACTGCGACCGCTGAGCCCGAGTCGGACGAATACTTTATCAAGGAAAAACGAAATCCGAGCAATATAACCGGTGGTTTCTAGTAAGCCAATTAATAAAAACAGCATGATCAACTGTGGAACAAATATAAGCAAAGTGGTGACTCCAGCCAAAACACCATCGCCAACAAGCGACGTCGCCCAGACGCTGGCACCCCAATTCGTCAATTGAGTAGTAATAAGAGCGGTTAGATTTGCAAATGACGAATCGATGAAATCGGCGGTGAAACTACCGACGAGCCCGACGCTTAAAAAATAGGTAAGGAACATGACGACGCCAAAAATCGGCAAAGCGAATATTTTGTGCAAGAACACACGATCAAGTTTTTCCGATAGCGTATGGTGAATCGGAACCGCGGTCACGACGTTAGCCCGCAAACCTTCAATGTAGCGATACCGGCAATTGGCGAACATCTCGATGGCATCGACTTGGTATTTATCGGCCAGTTTCTCGATGGTCTCGCTTAATCCTGATGGATGGATATACTGGAACAACCGATCGTTTTCAATTAATTTAACGGCCACAAACCGTTGATGTTTGCTTTCTATTTGCGCCATGACTGTCGCCAACTCATCTTCAATCGGGGCTGGGAAAATCTTTTTATTGGTTTCTTTTTTCAGATAAGATTGCGTCTTTACGATTGTTTCAAGTTGTCGTAAACCAGTTTCTTTCAGTGCCGAAAGTGGCAAAACGGAGACGCCGAGCAGTTTTCCAAGCATCGCATGATTGACTTGAAGACCTTTTTTCACAAGATTGTCTTCCATGTTCAAAACCACGAGGATATCAGTGTCAAGTTCCAGTAACTGCGTCGTCAAATACAAACTGCGCTCGAGCGAAGTGGCATCAACAATATTGATAATCAAATCGAGTTGTTCGGTAAAAAGTGCTTTGCGCGATACTTCTTCGTCAGCGCTATGCGGTGCTAGCGAATAGATACCGGGCAAATCGAGAATCTCGATGTCGGTGCCCCGCCAAATACCGGCTTTCTTCTCAATGGTGACTCCCGGCCAATTACCGATTTTTTGATTGGTGCCGCACAGAAGGTTGAACAGTGTCGTTTTACCGCTGTTTGGATTACCGGCGAGGGCGATTCTCATGCGACGACCTCGATATCGATGTTGGCCATATCTTCACGACGAAGCAACAGCTCATAACCGCGCAAAAATACACCGACGGGGTCGCCAAGCGGTGCAATTCTTTTAATTTTGATGATGACGCCGCTAGTGATGCCCATATCCAGCAAACGTTGGCGACGTGCCTTGTCATCGCCATGCAGGGCGATTACTTTCGCGGATTGGCCGATGTCAAGGTCGCTTAGATGGCCACAGGCACCGACGATTAAGTTCTTTTGTTTAACATGCTTGTTCATATGCTAACAAAACATTAAATGACTATAAGTCATTAGTCAAACGAATTAATAAGCCAATAAAAAAAATAAGCCTGCTGGCTTACTTATTCTTGTATTATCCGGGATAGCCGAGCCAGATGAACAAACCCAGCACTAACAAGGCAATCACCAGTAAGGCACTGACGATGCCGATAAAGGTTTTCTCATTCGATTCGCCAACCCACATGGGCACTTCGCGTCGTTCGCCGATTTTGTCTTTGCTCATATCCGCTCCTAATTTGATATTATATCACGCAATGTTAAGGTTACCGACGTCAAGCTCCATGATACCTTGATCGATGATGCGGACTTCGCTAATGTTGTCGGTGCTGAAATAAGGTTCCGCCGCTTCGATGAATGATCCATATTCATCGTCGGGAATAATACACAATATCGTGCCGGCAAAGCCGCCACCATGAACGCGTACAGCGCCTTTTGAGATGATGGAACGGGCAAAATTAAGCGCTTTTAGCAGTTTTTTATCGACATCTCCTTGATAAGTAATGTTCTCCAGCAATTGCTCGCTGCTAAGACCGCTTTTGTTAATGTATTTCAAAAATTCGACGCGATCGCCTTTGAGCAAGGCGTATTTAGCGGCTTTGACATTATCGCATTCCCCGAAAAAATGCAGGGCGCGATTGACAGCTCGCACGCCATAAGACCGCACCAGTGTGACAATATCGGCTTGAAACTTGGTTGGCGAAATTTCAATCAGGCGACGTTTGCCGTAAAAAGTGGCGATTTGTCGCATATCATCTTTGACCGCAGCGTAATGTTCAGTCAAGTCGGTATGGCTTCCGCCGGTGTTGATAATAAGAAAACGCAAATCGTTAAACGGATAAGGAACCGCTTCATGGTAAGGCGCTTCAATGTTATCGAACTCGATGTAATTGATTCCTCCTAGAGCAATGCCCATTTGATCGAGCAGTCCCGATGGTTTTCCAAAATATGTATTTTCGGCGTATTGGGCAATCTTGGCCATCGTGACGGCATCGAGCCGATCATCGTTATAAAGCACGGAGTGCACTTTAGCGATCATCAATTCGATCGAGGCGCTGCTACTAACTCCCGAACCGGGTCTTATGGTGGAATTAAGGGCAATAGAAAAGCCACCGATTTGATATCCTAACTGTAATAAACGGGCACTAACGCCACGCATTATGCCACTGGTTTTACTGAATTCATATGGACGTACGGCCAAATCAGCGATGGCAACTTCGATTTTCGGATAGCCTTCTGACATGAGCACGATTTTCCCATCACCTCGGGGCGCGACAGCAGCAATCATCGTCAAATCAATGGCCGCCACCAAAACGGCACCGCCTTGGTGGTCGGTGTGATTACCTAAAATTTCGGCTCGACCGGAACTTTGAAAATAATGCGTCGGTTCGTTTTGAAATGACGCGATAAATGTCTGCTTCACGCGTTGAACTCGCCCCATCATCGAGTGAACACCTTGATAAAACGATGCAGCGCTTGTTGGCCACTTTCGTCATGTTTGAAAACGGCGGTATTCACCAAGATAGACCGACACACGTTATTGACGTAAGTGACGATTTGTTTTTTGATATCGGTTTCGGGATGGGCGTATAAATGCTCAATCATGCACTGATGAATCGACAGATCAGGATTCATCTTCACTATTACCTCAGGTGTGAAACGGTCTTTTAAGCATTCTTCGATCGTTGCCAATTGGCGCTTGAGCCGTGATGGCAAGATGAACAAACCACTGGCCTCAATCAAACCGATTCCTTCAGATTTTATGTGATAATGCTCAGGATGGGCATGAAAAATACCGCCAGGATAAGTTTTATCGGCGCGGTTATTGCGCAAAATAACGTAAACGAGATATTGTCCTTCGCTCATACGCGCCAAGATCGTCGCCGTATTATGGCGACTCGTCGTTTTGGCGATGACATCGACGGACTCATCGCTATAATCTTTCCAACAAGCGTACATGTGATTGATTGCGGCAATAAGGGCTTCTTTATCACCACTTTGGAATAAAAATGCGGTGTTGTACCACTTAAGCGTGTGACAACTAACGCCTGGAAATTTATTTAGTGTAATTTCTTGATTGGTACGAGCATACATCAGCGGCATCAAATGGGCGCCGCCTTGAAAGTGCTCGTGGTTTAAAATCGAGCCCCCGACAATCGGTAAATCACTATTTGATCCGATGAAGAAATGTGGAAATTGATCGATGAAAGCCAATAATTTGCGCAAATTGCGATCGGATATTTCCATCGGACGATGGTCTTTGTCGATGACGATACAATGACGATCGTAATAAACATAAGGTGAATACTGGAAAAACCACGGTTCATCGTCCAAATCAAGATCAATCGTACGCAGATTTGTGCGATTGGGATGGGAACTATGCCCGTAATATCCGACGTTATCTTGGCATAACACGCATTTAGGATAGCCAGATGGTGCCGCGGTGACTAATCTAGCGATGTCTTCATTCCGCTTCTCGGGTTTTGACATGTTAATGGTAATCTCCAAAAAATTGTCGTTAAAATTGGCAATCCAGTGGATATTTGTATCGACGAACGTTTTCTTGATATAGTCGTTTTTTATTTGGAGGTTGTATAAATAATCGGTAGCTTGATGCGGGTTGATTGCGTAAAGCGTTTTGAACCGATCGTTGACCACGCTCGGTAATGGCGTCAATGCCCCGATAATCGACCCCGCCATCCGTTGGATATCATCATCTTGTGTGATTTGCCGATCTTCGATATAGGCGCAAAGTTCATTGACGAGCACATCGGGAACGCTCATGCGCCGAATCGCGTCAAGATCGACTTGCTGCGGTTCGTAGTCATTCAATTTTAAAGTTTCCAAGATGCGATTACGGAAAAAAACGACATCCTCTTCCCGAAGATCAAGATGGATCGTGGCATATGCCAATAATTTGTCAACAATCGCGTTCATGACTAGATTTTACCATAAATCGCGAACAGGTATTCGTCTATTTGTCGGTGATGTCAAACACAAGTTTGATATGCCGGCGATAAGTATCTTCTGGTTGCAATATATAGGTATCAAGCTCAATCGGAACAAATTCCGGCTCGATGGCGATGCCCGAGTAGCGCCGATCGCTTTGACCTTGGTCGAGTATTTTACCGCTATGATAGTTATCGGTATAAATATTGACGGCCGGATAATTGGCAAACATCTTCAAACGACGACCAGATGTCGCATCAGACAGCACAACGGCAAGATCATCGCCATTTGTCTTAAACGTATGGTCGTAACCAAAAGCTTTCGATCGTTGTAGTTTTTCGTCTTCAATGTCTTCTCCAATTTGCTTGGGTTTTCGAAAGTCCATCACGCGATTAACGGGCATTTGTTGCGTTAAAATCAATTCTTCGTCAATTTCAAAGAAAAGCGGCGTATTCATTTGCAGTTCGTGATCTAAAACATCGCGCTTGGCAAAGCCCGACAGATTGAAATAGGTATGGTTGGTAAGGTTAATCGGCGTTGGGAAATCGGTCGTCGCCTCGTATTCGATCAATACTTCGTTACGGTTTTCAAACAAAGTGTAAAAAACGTCAATACGTGCTTGGCCGGGAAATCCGCCTTCACCAAATGGGGAAATATAACGAAACTGGACAGTCGTCTTTTCGCCAAATTCGAGCAATTTAAACGTAAAAAGTTTAAAGGCAAACGAATGCACGCCGCCATGGAGCGTGTGTCGTCCAAACGCGCTTTCAAGCGCATATGTTTCATGCCCGATTTTAATTATGGAATTGGGTATCCGGCCCGCGGTACGTCCGACCGTTTTGCCAAAAAACTGTGTCGAATGAAAAAAATCATCAAGATTGGCATATGTCAGCGTGACGTTTTCGCTAGTTCCGGCCCGATCAGGCGCATAGAGGCTAACGATGGCTGCTCCGAAATTGGTTAATGTCAATTTCAGACCGTGGTCATTTTGTAGCGTGCATAGCACGGCTTTGTCAATGTTTAATGGGACAATATCAATTTTCATGGCATAACAAAAACCAGGGAAGCCCTGGTTTCATCCTTTCTATTCGGCTTGTTTTTCGTCGGCTTTAGGCGCTTCCTTCTCCGGCTTTGGTTCCGGCTTCGGTTCGGCCTTTGGTTTTTTTGCTAATTTATCGGTGAATTCCGACCATGCTTTGGTGCGCGCCGCCTGAGCCGCTTCGCGCTTGATGCGCGTTGCTTCTTGTTTCGCGGCTTTTTCAGTGGCTTTCCGCTCATCGTCTATTGCTTTGAAATGGCGAAAAACGATGCGACGAACTTCGCGTGCCGGATACTTAATGATGTTGCCGCCAATGTCGGTAACGTAAGCATAGACAGGGTCGACGCGTACTTTGCCGTCATTATGTTTACGAATAATGTCTTGGAGGTGTTTGGCCTCGATTTCCAGTTTAATGAAATCACGCGAAGTAATTATGACTTTGGTGTCTTTAGGTAATAATTCGTTCTCAATGAAAGTATCGAAGAAATCGACCGAATTGCTGCGGTACAAGAATCCAAAACTAAGAATTCGTGCTTCGTTGACGTTGTTGTTGAACACCATCAGCTCGAATTTTTCTTCACCGGTAAGCGGTTCGACTTTGTGTTTGCTTTTAACCGCGAACTTTTTACTTGAGAAATAACCGCTGACGATGTTTTGAAGGATAAAAACGGCGATGAGTAATCCTAATGTCAATACTGACACGGCGGCGATGACAATGACGATGATTGGGACGATGCCATCAAGATTGGACGTAAACAAAATCATAAAAATACCTCCTATCTATATAGGAAGATTTTACCAAAAATAATGGACGGAATCTATAAAACGCGGGCGACTTCTTCGACCAGTTTTTCGGGAGTGACGGCGGAATCAAAGCGAGCAAGCACGGTTCCGTCGCGGCCAATCAAGAATTTGGTGAAGTTCCAGCGAATCCGTGCGGTCGAAATATTTGGATGTCCGGCCTTCAAATATTGATAAAGTGGACTAGCTTTGGCGCCATTGACATCGATTTTGCTAAACGTTTCAAACGTAGTATGGTACTTCAGCGAGCAAAAAGCAGCGATTTCTTCATCGCTTTCAGGTGCTTGACCTGCGAATTGATTGCAGGGAAAATCAAGAATTTCAAACCCTTGGTCATGATATTTTTCATATAGTTTCTGGAGGCCTTCATACTGTTTTGTGAAGCCACAGTGCGTTGCCGTGTTGACGATAAGAAAAACTTTGCCACGGTATTTTTCGAGACTGACCATCTCTCCTTTTATGTTTTTGACTGAAATCGCGTAAATTGACATGATGTGATTACTCCTTTAGCAATTGGCGATACATGTCGCGGTACTTTCCTTCATCCCACAATTGTGGAACCGGATAAAGAGGAAACGCTTCTTTGTAGGCACGTTTTGCCATTACCGGAATATCTTGTGAGCGAATCAGGTGACCGAAACTGTTCGTTATGTTCATTTTAGCATTGAGCCCTTCGATCCACGTGATAAACGCTTGCCCGGCTTTGATTGATGAAACCGAGGCGTCGACCAAACCGATTGTTCGGGCTAATTGCGCTAATTTCTTATGTGAATACGGAAGTAATTCCTTGAGTACGAGTGGCAAAATCACGGCATTGGCCAAACCGTGGGCTACTCCATACATTCCACCCAATTGGTGGGCAATAGCGTGAACATGACCGATATATGCCCGTGTAAAAGCGACGCCGGCTTCAAGCGCTGCCAGTTGCATATTCTTGCGAGCGACTAAATCATCGGGGTGTTCATAGGCTGTCAGTAAGTGACTATTGATGAGTGAAATTGCCAGTTGTGCCGCTTGCTTCGTTTTTCTTGTATTGGCATGACCGATGTAGGCCTCAGTCGCATGCGTCAAGGCATCCATGCCGGTGGTCGCCGTGATGTGCTTTGGCAATTGAAAAGTCAATTTGGCGTCTAATACGGCATATTTTGGAATAAGATGTGGATCGTTAATCGCGTATTTTTCGTGGGTGGCGGCATCGGTGATGACGGCGGCTAGCGTTGCTTCCGAACCGGTTCCTGCGGTTGTGGGGACGGCAATCAAAATTGTCTGGCGACGCCAAACTTTAAGTAAGCCGCGCAGCTTTGTAATCGATGTTTTGGGGCGAGCCAACCGTGCGGCCACACCTTTGGCGCAATCGATTGGAGAACCACCGCCAAATCCGATGATGGCGCTACAGCGATTGGCTTTGTACATGCGCAAGGCATCCTCGATATTGGAAATCGTCGGATTGGCAACGGTCTCGTCAAACACGGCCACATCGATATTCGCGCCACTCAATCGTTCAATCAATTCAGCTGCGAGACCGAGTTTCATGATGCCTAAGTCGGTCACTAATAACACGTTCGATATTTTTTTTGCATAACAAATTTGTAAAATGGCGGTGCCGGCATCGTCACTGATCAATGTCGTTGGGCGGCGAAAATCCAAAAAATAACTGGCGCCCCGCATAATCGTTTGGAATGCGCGAGCAAAAATGCGTTTAAAAATATTCATGCTACAAATACTTCTTCCTTTGATGTTTCTTCATGGTGATGGCGGGACTGACCGTATCAAAAAACCATTGATGAATATCCTTAATCGTGTCTTCGATTGGACGAGGTCGATACCCAAGTTCAGTCTGTGCTTTTTGATGCGAGAATTGGCCATTGGAACCGGTGGTATAAAGTGAATAAGGAGTAAACAGCGGGCGCGTATGGGTCATTTTCGCAAATGCTTCAACGAATGGACTAACGGCTTTGGCAATCCATAAAGGCAGTGTTTTCGGCATTTTCCTACCTGAGAGTCGGGCCATGATCGAAATCATGTCCTTAACGCTGATATAGCGTCCAGTCAATAAATAAGTATGACCAGAACGCCCCATAGTTAAAGCCTTGATGATGCCTTCGGACACATCGCGTACATCGACGAAGTCATACCCCCCTTTAATGATGGCTGGTAATTTTCCTCTTAGATAATCGTAAAAGACTTGATTGGTTTGCGAATAGGCGTAGTCAAACGGACCGATGATGCCCGAGGGATGCACAATCACGACATCGAGGCGATTAGCATATGATAAAACGAGTTTTGAAGCGATGGCTTTGGATTTGGCATAGGTGCCTACGACTTGGCGCGGGTCGAAATCAGTTCGTTCCTTATTAACGCTGCCTTTGGGTGACTCGGTTAGGGCATGAACGCTGCTGACATAGACAAAGCGCTTAACGTTGGCTTCAAGTGCCAGCGATAAAAGATTTTTCGTCCCAACGACGTTGGTTCGATACAATCGTTTAAAGCCTCCGAGCATCGTCGATATAATCGAAGCCATGTGAATGACGACGATTGTTTCATCGTCTTGATGGTCAAAAGCCGCCTTGAAACTCTCAATGTTGGTCAAATCGCCGCGCACTAATTCGATTGGAAATGAAAAACGCTCGTCGGTCAAATCGCGTGGATGAATCAAAGCCCGGATACGCGCTCCTTTGGCAAGCAAATTGCGCACGACGACGTTGCCCAAATGCCCAAAAGCGCCGGTGACCAAAAAAATCGTTTTGGAATCGAATGAAATTTCCATATTTTTATTATACGACAATATTTCTAAAGCGTCATAACCTAGAGGTTATAGGCATCGTAGATCGGCGAGAGTGGCAACCCTTTTTCGATATGATCGATGACTTGGGCAAGCATTGGGGCGACGGAAATGATTTCGATACCCTCAATCTTTTGATGTTCAATTGTGTCGGTAATCGTCAATAGTTCAATTGGCGATTGTTTCAAGAGCGTCAAAGCATCACGCGAGAACACGCCATGTGTAGCGCATCCAATGATGCGTCGCGCACCTTGTTGATGCAACAGATTGCTGGCGGCGACCATCGTCCCGCCGGTATCGACGATGTCGTCGACGATAATGGCGACTTTATCCTTGACCGACCCGATTAGGGCGCTGACTTCGGCCATGTTGGGAGCTGGACGCCGTTTGTCGACGAGCGCGAATTGCGAATTCGGCAATAGCGATGCTAAATCACGGGCACGTAGCGCCGAACCGTGATCGGGCGATACGACGACGACATCAGATAATGGCGTGCCTTCTTCTTCGAGTCGCTGCCGAAGATGATGTCCAAACATTGGCAGCACCGACATGATTTCCACGGGGACCGAGAAAAATCCTTGGATTTGCAGCGTGTGGACATCGACCGTGATAATGCGTTTGATGCCGGCTGCGGTCAATAAATCGGCGATGAGCTTGGCAGTGATTGGTTCGCGCGGACGCGCCATACGATCTTGTCTGGCATAGCCAAAATAAGGGATCACGACGTTAATTTCGTGAGCCGAGGAACGTTTCAGCGCATCGGTAAAAATCAACACCTCCATAAGGTTTTCCGTCACCGGCGGACATGTGCTTTGGATGATATAGACATTGGCGTCACGAACCGATTCAAGTGAGCGAACCATGATTTCACCATCGGCAAAATGCATGACTTCGACAGCGCTAATCGGCAGTCCAAGGTTAAACGCGACTTGATCGGCCAAACGTTTTGATGACGTGAGTGAGAAGATCATTACTTTACGGTTCATGGTTGTCCTTACCTTATTGCATAATAAACATAACACATCGGGAGCAATATGTGTATTAGTCGCTGTTAGGGCTTGAATGAAGCCCTTAATGACGGCACGATGTAGGCGTCTAATTGATATAGAGAGCATACTTGTGAGCCATATAACCATCTTTGAAGACCAAACGAAAACTCGACAAAAGGAAATGCGCCTGTGGTATATTTATTAAAGGTTAATAAGGAATATTAATAAGCGGTGAAACAGCTCAAAAACATGACGCCGGAAAAACGTTCACTCGTCCTCGGTTTGTTCGTTTATGGACTTGGGATTATCGTCTTTTTCCCATTCGTATTTTTCAATGGCTGGTATTATTTGTTGACGGGATGGTTGCTCGGCATGGTCATTAATTTGATTAACTATGGTTTAATTATCTATCAATCACACATGCTGAAGCGGATTGCCGATGGTGCCAGCGCCTCCTCTTTTTTCATTCCCCTCATGTATTTTTTGCGTTTCGGACTTTACGTTGCCGGATTGGTTACCGTTGGCATTTTGCACAATAACGGCCTTGACTATTTCAATATTTTCACGACATTCGGCGCATATTTGGTCATCTCTGCCGTTATTTTTTTATCAGGCTTGTATTTTCCTAAGCCGGGAGCGCCTTCTAAATGAGGCAGTTGGTATCTTCAACGCTTGAAGGGATGCCTGGGGAAATATATTCCTCGATTTTGGTCGTTCTTGTCATTTTCATCATTTGTTTGATTGTCTACATCAAAGCCAAACGCACCGATCCACTTCAAAAACCGAAAGGCATCATCCATTTAGCGGAACTGCTCGTATCGACAATCGATGGCATGGTGAAAAACTACATGGGTCCGGGACTATCTTTTTTAGGAAGCTATTTCACGGCGATTGCCATGTATTTATTCATTGGTTTTATTTTTGGGTTATTAGGCCTCCCAACACCGATTACGTATTACATGGTGCCTTTCTTATTAGGTTTGACATCGTTCATCATGATTCACGCCACGGCCATCTACTATCAAAGATGGAAATATTTCAAGCGTTATACGGCTCCGGTCGCATTCTTTTTGCCAATCAACATGGTCACAATGTGGTCGCCGCTTCTCTCGCTAAGTTTCCGTTTATTTGGAAACGCATTGTCTGGATGGGTTTTGATGGCCATCGTTTATAACGCCCTCCAAGGATTGTCCGCGGCTATCTTCAGTTTTTTGCCTGCGGGGCTTAACACCGTTTTTATTGCGCCACTGGTTGCCTCTTGGCTTCATTTATATTTCGATTTAATCGCCGCGTTTATCCAAACGATGGTCTTCTTAACACTCTCGATGATTTTCATCGGCCAAGAAGTGCCGTATGAGCTCATAGAATCCAAACAAACAGCCACAAATGGCGAAAGGGTAAAGGAGAATGAATATGCTTCTACAGTTTCTTAATTTGATGTCGGCCGCAGCCGATAATAACGTCGGTCTCGTGGCCATTGGCGCCGGCATCGCCGTATTGACTGGGGCCGGATCGGGCATCGGGGAAGGCCAAATTTGTGCCAAAGCGATCGAAGGTATGGCCCGCAATCCCGAGGCGAGCAACCAACTGCGCTCAGCGATGATTCTTGGATGCGCCCTTGACGAAACGACGGGTATTTATGGTCTTTTAGTCGCTATTTTGCTCATTTTCTTCCTGGGCATGTAAGGACCGGCACGAATGCCTCACAACCTGATTACATTCACAAATCCGTTTTCGCCCGAGGATGTCATCAACAAACTGATTCCCAACGGCATATGGCCGTTAATCACCCAGTTGTTGACGACAATCGTTCTTTTTATCATCGTCTATAAACTTGCTTATCAGCCGGTACGGCAGCTGCTCGACAAACGGGCAACGTTCATTAAACGCAACATCGATGAATCGCTACGCGATCAAAAACTCGCGCAAACGAAATTACACGAAGCCGACCGTAAGATGCAGCAGGCAAAAATCGAATCGCAGCGACTCGTTAGTTCAACTCAGGAAGAAATCAGCGCCTCACGGGCTGAAGCCTTAGAAGAAACAAAGGACCAAATCCGGCGTTTGAAACTACAAGCCGACGAAGACATCCTGCTTGCCCAAGAACAAGCCAAAGACGACATCCGTAAGGAAATCGTCGCCGTTGCCCTTGAAGCGTCGAAACGGGTGTTGGAACGCGAACTTTCCCAAGATGATCACGACAAAGTGGTCGAAGACTTCATTCGAGGTCAATCGCACTGATGGAAGGCATTGCGACCAGGTACGCGTCGGGCTTACTTAGCCTTGCTCGCGCTGATGACGCCATACGGGCATACAAAGATTGGATGCTCGTTTTTGACGATATCCTCGAGTCAAACGAACAATTCAAAACGTTTTTGACTTCGGAATTCATCTCGGTTGCCCAAAAGGAGGCGTTAGTTGATAAAATCAATCCTTCCTCCTTTGAATACGCCGGCAATTTCTTGAAACTACTAGTTGCGAAAAAACGCATCAATTATTTTCATGCTATTAAAAAAGAATTCGTACGCCTTGCCAATATCGATTTAGGAATCAAGGAAGGCGTGATTTATACGCCTTTGACAATCGAACCACCGCAACTTGCTGCCATTTGCAAAAAAATCGGCGCTTTAATCGGTTGCGAAGTCGAATTGCGCATTCAAATCGACAAATCACTGCTCGGTGGCTTCAAAGTCATCGTACAAGGACAGATATTCGACTATTCGCTTAACAATCGCTTAGCCAAACTCGGCCAGACGATGTTGGAAAGAGGTGACAAACATGCGCATTAACGCCAACGAGATTTCATCGCTCATCAAAGAGCAAATAAAAAATTACCATCATGAACATAAAGCCGAAGACATCGGCAAAGTCATCAGTGTCGGTGATGGCATCGCATTGATTTACGGACTTGAAAAAGCGATGCTTAATGAACTGCTGCTGTTCCCTGGCGATATTTATGGCATGGTGCTTAACCTTGAAGAAGAACATGTTGGCGCTGTGTTGTTAGGTAGCGATGTCACGATCAAAGAAGGCGACATCGTCAAACGTACGCGCATGGGCGTCGAGGTTCCCGTCGGCGACGCCCTATTAAGTCGCGTCGTCAACGCTTTAGGGCAACCTATTGACAATCTCGGTCCAATTAAGACTGACAAAAAACGCCCAGTTGAGCGCATCGCTCCTGGCGTCATGACACGCGAACCTGTCAATGTCCCGCTTCAGACGGGCATTATGGCCATCGATGCCATGATTCCAATCGGACGCGGTCAGCGCGAACTCTTGATCGGCGACCGCCAAACCGGAAAAACGGCCATCGCCATCGATACGATATTGAATCAAAAACATGAAAATGTCATTTGCGTTTACGTCGCCATCGGCCAGAAAAATTCCACGCTTGCCAATATTGTGGCCAAGCTTAAAGATGCCGGTGCGATGGCTTACACGACTGTGGTCAGCGCCTCGGCAAGCGAGTTAGCGGCTTTGCAATGGTTAGCTCCATATAGTGGTTGCGCCATGGCTGAAGAATGGATGGAAAAAGGCAAAGACGTACTGATTGTCTATGACGATTTAAGCAAACACGCTGTCGCTTACCGTACTTTGTCGCTACTACTTCGTCGATCACCCGGACGTGAAGCTTATCCTGGCGATATCTTCTATCTCCACTCACGCTTATTAGAACGAGCATGTAAGCTAGCTCCTGAATATGGTGGGGGTTCAATTACGGCTTTACCAATCATCGAAACGCAAGCCGGCGATAACTCGGCTTACATTCCCACTAATGTGATTTCAATCACAGATGGCCAAATTTTCTTATTGACCGATTTGTTCAATGCCGGTCAGCGCCCAAGCATCGATAGTGGACAGTCGGTTTCGCGGGTCGGCGGCGCTGCTCAAATTGGGGCAATGAAGCAAGTTTCTCGCGCTCTTAAAATCGAACTGGCAAACTATCGCGAACTGCAATCGTTTGCCCAATTCGGTAGTGATCTTGACGCCTCCACGCGCAAGGTTTTGGCTCATGGCGCTACCTTAATGGAATTACTACGTCAAAACCAATACGAACCGAAAAGCGTCGACCGTCAAATTATCGAGTTATTCGCCGTGCAAAATAAGTTTTTGACCGACACCCCGATTGATAAAATCAAACCGGTTCTGCAAGGTTTTTATGATCATATCCGTCTAAAACACGAGTCGATTATCAAAGAAATCGTCGAAAAGAAAAAGATGAGCGATGCCACGCTTGATTTATTAAAGACATCAGCGCGCGAATATTTCTCAATCGGAGCCTAATCAGTCATGCCAAAAGGACTGCCTGTACTCAAACGACGCATCAATTCCATCAAGGCGACGAAGAAAGTCACCAAAGCGATGGAAATGATTGCAACGACGAGACTAAAAGTATGGAAAGACATCATGGGCCAGACACGGCTTTACACTGAAGCTCTTTTAGCGGTGGTTCGTCATCACTTGGTGACCAAAGACACAAAAGAATTGCCACTTTTTAGCGAAAATGACGCACCGGTCAGCCTTCATGTCGTGATTACTTCTAGTTTAGGTTTATGCGGTAGCTATAATTACAACATTTACCAATACATCGATAAAAACATTCCGCTTGAAGATGAAATCGTCATTATCGGCGAAAAAGGGCTCCGCCATTATCGGCGCTCGAATCGTAGGCTGAAAACCGGTCATGTGCAACTCGGCAAGATGAATGAAGCCGACATTCGCCACTTATCGAAATTCATTATTGAGTCATTTAAGGAAAAGCAATATCGCAACGTCAATGTCGTCTACACACGATTCATCAATAGCTTGCAAGCGGAGCCAACCAGCCTAACGCTGCTGCCGTTAGCACCCCACGACAACAACGATCAAATGGGCTATGGCCCGCTGATCGAACCAAGTGCCATCGAAGTCATCGAAGCGCTGTTGCCATTTTATTTGAACAATGTGTTATTCGCCACATTGACCGAATCAATGGTATCCGAGCAATCGGCCAGACGTACAGCGATGGAGAAAGCCAGCGATAACGCCGACGATTTAATCGAAGAACTCGAACTTGTCTACAACAAAATGCGCCAAGCCGCAATCACCCAAGAAATCGCCGAAATCATCGGCGGATCAGGCCAATAGGAGGCACCATGAACAAACAATTATTAACAGGAACGATTGTCCAAATCATCGGACCGATTATTGACGCCCGCTTTTCAGAAAAAGCGTTGCCGCCGCTACTTACCGCGCTTGAAATCAAACGGGAACAAGGCGATTCACTTATCGTTGAAGTCGCCCAACATATCGGCGACGACATCGTGCGCGCCGTTGCCATGGGTCCGACCGAAGGATTGACCCGGGGCATGGACGTGATTAACACCGAAGCCCCGATCACGGTACCCGTTGGTGAAAAGACGCTTGGACGGATGTTTGACGTGCTCGGCCGGCCGATCGATAACTTACCCAATGATTTTGAAGATGCCCCGCACCGACCGATTCATCGCGAGCCACCGCTATTCGCCGATCAGGCGACGAGCAAAGCAATTTTGGAAACCGGCATTAAGATCATCGACTTACTTTGTCCTTACATCAAAGGTGGTAAAGTCGGATTATTCGGAGGCGCCGGCGTCGGCAAAACGGTACTCATCCAAGAATTGATTCACAACATTGCCTATGAACAAAAAGGCATTTCGGTATTCGCCGGTGTTGGCGAACGATCACGTGAAGGTAACGACTTATATCGGGAAATGGTTTCCAGTAACGTCTTGCCACAAACAGCATTAGTGTTCGGTCAGATGAATGAACCCCCGGGCGCTAGAATGCGCGTGGGTCTGACGGCTTTGACTTTGGCTGAATACTTCCGCGACGATAAAAAACAAGACGTGCTCTTATTTATCGATAACATCTTCCGTTTCTCACAAGCAGGCAGCGAAGTATCAGCGCTACTGGGCCGGATGCCTTCTGCCGTCGGCTATCAGCCGACTTTGGCGACGGAAATGGGTCAACTCCAAGAACGGATTACCTCGACCAAAAACGGATCGATTACCTCAGTCCAAGCGATTTATGTGCCTGCTAACGATTTGACCGACCCCGCTCCGGCTGCGACATTCGCCCACCTTGACGCAAAAACGGTGCTCGACAACCAAATCGCCGCCCTTGGTTTATATCCCGCCGTTGATCCGCTCGCATCCAACTCGCAAGCGCTTGACCCCAATATCGTCGGTAAAGAACATTATGAAGTCGCTCGCGGTGCGCAAAAAATATTACAACGCTACAAAGACCTCCAAGACATTATTGCAATTTTAGGTATCGACGAGTTAAGCGAGGAAGAAAAGCAGACGGTCGCCCGAGCGCGACGACTCCGCAACTTCTTCTCGCAACCGTTTTTCGTGGCTGAACATTTTAACGGCTTCCCTGGAAAGTTCGTAAAAATCGAAGATACTGTCCGCAGCGTTAAAAAGATTATCGAAGGCGGAGCCGATGCCTTACCCGAGAGCGCCTTCCTCTACGTCGGATCCATCGAAGAGGCGTTTGAGAAAGCTGAAGCCAATAAATAATGAAACTCGTGATTTTAACGCCACGCAAGAAGTTTTATGAAGGCGACGTCGCCCTCGTTAATTTGGTGACCATCGCCGGAGAAATCGGAATACTACCCGAGCATCATCCACTGATTTCTGTCATCAAAACAGGCATTCTTCATATTATCATCGGTGACAAAACGCACTATTTTGCGACATCTGGCGGCGTTGTTTCAATTGATCACGACAAGCTCGTATTGCTGCTGGAAACGATTGAAAGACCCGAAGATATTGACATCAAACGTGCTGAAGAAGCCAAAAAACGGGCCGAAGCGCTGCTTAAATCCCAAAGTGGCGAAGTCGACGTCCGTCGTGCGGAAGCGGCATTATCACGTGCGCTTAATCGCATCGAAGTATATCAAAAATACAAACAAGGTTAATCAAACAAGCGCTGCGGTTTTTTCGCACCGCAACTAAGGCAGACTGAACGATAAGCCGTGTTATAGCGTCCGCAATCGCAGCGCCAGGCTCCTGGTTCCCCTTGGTGGCCAATGCGTGGTTGTGGCGCTTTTTTTATTGCTTCCCGATTCTTTCTTATTAATGCTGACATCATGAAGTAAGCCGCAATGAAAAGTAAAGTCAAGATTGAACATAAAATTGCGAATGGTGCGAGATTTGGAATAATCCAAAACGTCACGGCAAGTGGTAGTGTTAGAGCACCTAGAAAGCGCCATACATGACGAATCTTTTTATAGGTGATGATTTTTTGTTCGTTTGAAGCCATATTCGTCAAGATTTGGGACCACATGGGCAAACATCAAGGCGATGACACCAAGATGAAGACGTGATTGCACGATGGTGACTAACACCGATTCGTAGTCGGAATCAGTGAGCACGACTTCCAATCCGGAGAATAGAAACGCTGCAGCCAATAAAACGATGGTCAGCAACCGAGTCGGTAACAATTTTCCAAGCATGCTATACACTAGTAAGGCGAGTAGCGCTCCGGCAATCATAAAACTGAATAGCGCCGGCCAATTCAGCGGTGGCGGTGGCACGATTACTAACCCGAGTGTGCCACTGACGATTGTGACCAAAATGAATATCATCACGCGGATATGATTGTTCTTTTGATTTCGCGCCATAAATAACGACCACAACATAAAGATGAATCCCGTTAATGTGATACCATAGCCGATGTAGCGAATGATTGGGCTATAAATCATCACGGCCGCCAATCCTAATGAAGCAATAATTAATCCGATGATGTGCATCCGGTTTGCTTGCGAAGATTGTTTATTCGTCAAAATAAGCGCAAAAGATGATAATCCATAAAACATGGCCAGTGCCCATGCGGGAAATAGTTGCGGAAAGATATGATAAAAAAATGTCATTATCACCTGTAACGCAGTAATAGCTAAAAAGGAAATTTTCATTATAATGAATTAACGCCTTTATGATTTAGTAGCTGATTGACATCATCAAGTTCATAGATACGATGTCGCAATGCAAAGGCGATAATCAAATCCAAATATTCGTAAGGACGAAATGACATCTCGGCTTCGCTTAATAAGTTATTAGCATCCATTTCCGACAACTGCAACGCTAATAACACGCGCATCAAAACCGGGATCGGAGGCTTAAATCCAGCATCCGTTTTGAGTTTTTCTACAATAGCATTTGGAGCTTTGCTCTTGATCCAAATCGTATCCAGCGGGATACGTTTTTTATTATAGGAGCGTACGAGAAAACCAAACGTTCCTTGGTCGGTGCCGAACTCGGTAATCGCCATCGTGCGTTTGAGCCGCAACCGCGCTTGGATACGTAAGCGGCGCATCACTTCTTCAGTGTTCAGATATTCATAATAAGCGCTTGAGTCCATTTGGATGAAATTGAGCGCCAAATACTCGTCGAGTTGTTCTAATAATTGTTGGTCCATGAGTGCCTCGCCATCATTTTAATCTAAGCATCGTCGCGACGACATGTTTTTTTGCGATTTCAGGCAAAAACAGCATCTTCGACACGGTCAAGATGGTGACACATGATTTTAAACAGCGCACTCTTGAGACTCGTCTTTGTGATTTTAAGATTCTTACCAATCGTCAGCGGTGTCGCTTCGACGGTGAAAGGAAAACCTGGTTCCGAACGCAGTTTGCTCGACAAACTGGCATAGTCGCCCAAATCTTTGATTTTATGAGGCATCGGTCCGAGCACAATGCCCAAAAATCGACCTGGATTGGTTTTTATATGAGATAAACTCGTGCCCTTGAGTTTGTCATAACCGCCGTTTGAGTAATCAATTATGCCTTTGGGTAATCCGAGTTCATAGGCGACTTTTTCCATGTCTTGAATGTCTAGTAACGATTGGCCAACGATAAGAATTTTCCCGGTTGTAAAGTATCCGCGAAAAGCCGCAAATGGGTCAGTCGCCTCCGTTTCCGGATTCGCATCGGCAATCGTTTGCGTACACGAGACAGATGCCTGCGGAAACTTAACAAGCAACAACTTGCGGTAATGTGTGGCGACAGCTTGATAAAATTTCGGATCTTTAAGCGTGGCCAGATCAGGATAAACGAGCTGATCGTTAAATATATCAACAACTTTTAAGTCACGGTTTAGCAGCATTCGCAAATCAAGATCGCTGGCATGAGCCATCATGATGTAGTCGATATCCAACGCGGGCGTAACGCCAATACTTTCGATGAACCACTCATGATAATCGAGCGACGCCAATTGTTGCCCGTACTCATTCTCGCGTGACGGGTTAAGTGTCAAAAGACGTGCTTTAATCGATTCATAGGCGAGTTTTGATTTGTCAAGCGAGTTTTTGACATATGAAAATAATGATTTTGGGCCATAGAGCTTTAAAAAGATCGAAGGATGGTTGACGAGAAAATTTACTTGATCGGCCTCATCGATTAAGCGCGTCAAGGGCAGGAATCTGGTCGGACGATAGCTATTATCCATATAGCGGAGCCGGTGCGTATAGATTCGGCTAATCGTTGCTACTTCGTATTTATGAGCAGAATACCGTTTGAAGAGCGCCCCTTTACCAAAGGAACCGACATCGATGAGACGATGAGGTCGCTCAGCAGTGACTGCGATTTTGTAAAAACACCCTTGCGTCGGGCTTTTGCGCGTCAAGACCACGGCTTTAATCTCATACTCGGATTCATCAAGCGCGATATCGGATAGCTGCCAATCATCGATGTAAAACTCGTTAATCGCCTGGTAGATGTCATAACAAAACGATTGATGTTTCATCATTGATTCGACGTGAGGATCATCATTGACGATCTCGTCGATGCCCCGTAAAACAAAACGCCGCACGTAATCGTAAAGTGGCGTGGGCGCGATGTCGATGTCGATTTTTATTAAATGTCGTTCCATGATAGTGTCTCTCCTTATAAGTAGAGACGTAAGCATCTCTTTATCATTATAAATGATAAAACGACACGGTTCACATGGAAATAAATCTGGGTTAAGCCAACGAAGCAATCACGGCCATCATTTGGGGGCCGGTATGAATGCCGAGGACGGGTGTCAAAGGATTGATAATCAACTCATTGATGTTAAGTTCGTTTTTAAGTTTATTGGCGAGTTGTTCGGCACCTGTTTTGTCTTCACCATAATGAATCGTGACGTTGATAAGATGATCATTGAATTTCGCAACTAATTCCTTACGGATGAAAATCAACGCCCGGTTGAACCCAAACGACTTTGACGCAGTCATGTAGACCCCGCTGTCGTTGACGGTAATCACCGGTTTGATGTGAAGAATATCGCCAATCGTGCCTTCGACTTTTCCGATACGACCGCCACGTTTTAAGTACTTCAGTGTGTTAATCGTATAATAGGCGGCGCTATCTTGATGGCGCATTTTGTCTAATAGCGGCACGATGTCACTCGATGCGAGTCCTTGTTCGGCAAAGGCAACAGCCTTGGCCACTAACTGTCCCTGAGCACCTGCCAGCGTCCGTGAATCATAAGCGGTTATCGCCAAGCCTTGGTATTGGTCAAAAAACAATTTTAAGGCGTTATATGTCCCGCTCAAGCCGCTCGAAATGCTAATCGATAAAACATCGGTGTAGCCTTCGCTCTTCAAAATATCAAGCAGCTGCTCGACATCGGCTAATTCCGGTAAACTCGTGGTAATTTTTTCATGATCAATCTGAGCGTAAACTTCCGCAGGCGTGATTTCGATTTGATCGCGGTAGCTTTTTCCACCGACGACAATCATCAGCGGTATAACGCGAAGGCATGGTTTTTTTGCCACATAGGTAGCGTCAAGGTTGGCGCCAGAATCGGTGATAATTGCTAGTTTCATAATGTCTCTTTCTATTCGCGAAGCGAAATCTTGTTATTGCTTATTTGAGCAGTGATATAAAATAGGCGTTCCAATTTGGCATTGGTCACAAAAATGTTCATGTCACCTTCGAAGGAGTAACTTTGGCTTTGACTGACCAAAGCAATGTAGGAACAGTGTACGGTCGCGTCCTTTTCAATCGTCGGAGCGTCGCATGTGATGTCGACAAACCCATTGAGATAGGCGCTCGTTTCTTTTGACGGAATGCGTTCGAAGTAATAATGATGATGCGGTAATTCTTGCCAGTAATAAGCGATGTTGGTATAGGTAGCCTCGTATTCGAGATAGCGACCCCAGACGATAGGTTGATCTTTATCTAAGAATTGGTAATTATTCTTAACAACCAGCTTCATACCTGATAACTCGATAACGACAGCGCCCCATCCATAATCGTATGAAAAACCTTCATCGCCACAACTTGTGAATAATAGCGATAACGTGGCAAGAGCAGAAATTAAAATAGATCGATTTTTCATAGCAATAACTTATCACTAACGAGTATTAAATGATACACATTTAATCAGTCGGGCAAACAATTATCGTGAAAGGCTAGAATATTTGTGTAAAAGGGCAACTTAATGGAGTCCTTGCAAACTCATTTTCAATATTTGTTCCCCATCATTGCGACCAGTATCGATGAAGCCGTAATCGATATAAAATTTGTACGGTTGTTCTTGTTCGGTTTCGCATGAGACATACAAGGTCTTTATGCCATCTTCACGACATTTAGCCACGATCATGTCGAGGACTTTAGTACCATGCCCTTGACCCTGAAAATTTTTGGCGATCATCATCCGCCATAAATAATAGCTGGGCCAATCTTCTTTGGGAATATCGTCGTCCCATAGGGCGACCATTACGAATCCGATTGGTTTATTGCCTAAATAAATGGCGCGTGGCCAGGCCCGCTTTTTTTCGGTGTAAGCCTGGGCCAGCGACACGGCGTTATGGGCAACGCATTTCTTCTGGTATTCGGTCAATGTTTCTGAAAGCTTGATAATGTCAAAAACATTAGTTGGTGTGATTCTTTTTAAGTGTATTTTGGCCATATTTTACTCCCCCGATGCTCGGTCGTAGGCATCATTGACAATCTTGAAATCGAAGTTGTGCGTGGCATAACCTTCCCTAATGATGGCGATGTAATCTGGATGAGGAACTTTATGCGTAGCCTGTTTTCGTATGAGGTAGACCAAACCATTGATTTGTTCACCATTAAATTGCGCGGTTAGTATCGCTTTGTAGTAATGTCCCCCGGCCACTCCTTCATATCGATCAAGGCTTTGCTCGTCTTCAGTTTGTATTTCATAAATGGCAATTGGAACTTGAGCGCCCTGTTTTTCTTCTAGCGTTGCATATGCGTTATTGCCAAAAGCTGTCTTGAATTCTAATGAGTAATCGCTTATGAAGCCGCTTCCCATGAGTCTGGACCTTGGACAACGTTGGTTCATTTGACGAAGTGAAAGATTGGAGCCATAAGCGAAATAGTATTTCATGATGAATAGCCTTTATTTAATTTATTATACCATTATATGGTATAAATGTCATCATTTCCAAGAAACAATGAGTGTTTTAGGTTCCAATTTCCTTATTAAATTTACACATCGTATGAGTATATAAACTCATTGGATAGTATATTAATAATAATCATGGCAATTCGGACAACACAGAAAATTATTGATTTTCTTATAAGGCAGGATGCGTGTTTTCAATTGCTTTACGATAAGTTTGGCTTAATCGAATACGAAGAAGAAAGCACAATATTTGAATCGATTGTTTTCACAATTGTGGGACAAATGCTATCAAACAAAGCAGCTTCAACGATCTATGGAAGAATCGTTACAGTGCTTAAGGAAGTCACTCCAGAAACTGTGATAGGATCTGACATCGAAACGCTTCGAGCGTGTGGCACATCTTATGCAAAAATCAAATACATTAAGAACTTTGCTAAGATGTATGCTAATCATCAAATTGATTTTAAAAATTTATCGCAACGATCGGATAAGGAAGTCGTCGATTATCTGACAAAGGTTGACGGCATCGGCGTTTGGACCGCAGAAATGATTGCCCTGTTCACTCTTGGCCGTGAGAATATCTTTAGTATTCACGATGTTGCCCTTAAATATGGAATTATGCGTGCCCATCTCGAATTCAAAACACTTAGTAAATATCGATTTGAGCAATTACGAAAGAGATATTCGCCTTACTGCTCTTATGCATCACTGTATTTTTACAAATTACGTGATTCTAAATAACGATATTTCAACACTGTCTTACAATAAGTAATTAATTAGTTAAAAAGAGTCTAAACGTTATCGATTTTTTTAAAAGACCGTGATTTCATTTTATAGCCATATCGATAATTTATGGCACACATGGGTGTTTCTTGACATCTAGTTGCATAGATGATTAGGAATTATCAAAATAGTAATAGGTAGATTATATGATTTTTATTTGTTGTCTATGGAGTTGTGATTCCGCCACCAATTGTGATTTCTTGTGATCATTAGCTTCATTACTGCACTTTTATAAACATGGGGATGTTTCCGCCATCTGCGTATATAGTGTTACCTCTAATATCATAATGCTCGTAATATGACATCAAAATTTGATCTGGATCATGATGAAGAAAATCATACACTTCTCCATCTTGTTCCCATGTACCATTAACGAGTAAAGCGCTCGCATATTCAATGTTAAAATTGCCATTTTCAGCAACATTCATATATAAAAAGCCTGTTTCATCACCAGTCATTTGCCACATTGTGATATTCATAATCCAAATACCTTCGAAGTTTCCGGACGTCCCCATTTCATGCGCCCACCTGCCAGTTATCGACGTGTTAAATATGGCGATGTTGCCGCCAATCACAATTGAACCAGTCGATAGTATGCCTGACAAAATCGAAGTTACTATAGCCATCGATGGAATAATCTTGATGCTACCTGAGGCTGATTGAAGTCGGTAAATAATTTTTTGGAATAGATTCAATTTATGCAAATTTATGAGTGGTTGCCCGGATCTTGCCTTTGCATTCAAAGCATCAATGAATGCTTGGCTTAATGGTAACTTCAAAATCTCCTCAATAATGCCGATTAATCCTGCTATCCCAAAAATGCCAAACATTAGCATAACTATCCATCCTAGATCATACATAGGAAAATTCGAAGCGATAGCCATTGCGATAAAACATGAAATACTTAGCAATAAATAATTGACAATATTACTAAGTTTGAATTGTTTCATCGATTGGACCGTTCGGCTCGTGCCAAAAAACTTTGAAACAATTGAAGTTGGTTGTATGGGAGTTGGATTAATTGGTGTTGGCTCGATTGGAGTAGGATTTATTGATGTAGGGTTGATAGAGGTAGGAGAAATTGATGTCGGATTAATAGTCGTTGGATTAATTGGAGTTGGCGTCACTGGTGTCGGGGAGATGGACGAAGGGTTGACACTGTTAGATTTAAATGTTGCATGAGTGCCTTCATTAGTTGATGAATTGCTCATTACTTCTTGCAGTTTTATCCCGCAATTTGGACAAAATGCGACACTCCATGGAGGAAGTTCGCGTAGGCAACGAGGACAATAAGCCACATTGTCACCTTCTTTTTAAAATAAATTGGAAACAATTATTATTAAAAACTGAATGAACTATATGCTTCATTATAGATTCATGGCAATAAATTTCCTAGATTGTAAACGCTACTTTTTATAAAAGTGTGAATTCACAACCGAAAGTCCGTTTTTAAATATATAACGGTAATAAGTGTGAGAAACGATAAAATATAGATGTTTTCCTTAGGCCGGGAAAGGAGGCTCATATGAAAGCCTGGAAACATCTTAATCTTGAGCAACGAAAACTCATCGCTCGACTCTTGTCTCGTGCGAGCAAATTATGCAAAATATCTGATTTGCTCAATGTCGATGCCACATCGATTGCCAAGGAAATAAAACGCAATCGATTAATGACAAAGAAATCTTATGGTACTGTCAACAAGGTATGTAAGCATACAATTAGATACCCATATGTGTGCAACTTCTGTCAAAAGAAATATTCGCTTTGCCCATTCACTCAATATCGATATGAGGCCGAAAAAGCCCAAGAGTTCGCTGATTATCGCCTTAAAACATCACGGATTGGCATCGATTTATCGCCTGACGAGTTTTCGAAACTGGACACGATTGTCAAACACGGCATCGATAACAAACAATCAATTTACCATATCGTCAAAAGCCAACCTGATCTGAATGTCGCCGTTCCAACGGTTTATCGCTATATCAACAAGGGGTTATTGACGACTAAACGCATCGATTTGCCGTATGCGGTTGCCTATAAGAAACGAAGACAAAACAAAATGTACGACTACACCGGCAATAAAATTGACCGTAGCAATCGTACATTCCTTGACTATCTGGCTTTCCGCAGAGGCCACCCGAATGTATTCCCCGTTCAAATGGACTTCCCCGGAACAATCCGGTCAGACGTCAACTCCATTTTAACAATAACCATCCCTGATTTACAATTCGTGCTGCTTTTTCGCATCACTAACAAAGACGCGATGAAAATCGTCACCGTCTTTAACGAACTCGAACAGCGACTTGGCATTGATCACTTCAAACATGTGTTTCCCATCATCTTGACCGACCGCGACCCATGTTTCTCTGATTTCCTCGGCATCGAATTCTCGCCGAACACCGGTGAGCAACGCAGCCATCTCTTCTACTGTGACTCGTTTCGTTCGACCCAGAAACCCTATGTCGAAAACATGAACAAGCAAATACGCAAGTTTTGCAAGAAGGGATCTTCGATTGATCATCTGACCAAAGATGATGTCAAGTCCATCAATCTCGCCCTCATCAATACGCGCGTCGCTTCACTTGATGGGGCCACGCCTCGCGAGGCGTTTGAACGCGTTTATGGTCACGCCATTTTCAAAAAGCTCTTCGAATAATTAACCAAATACAACCGGCTTAATCGGAAACGCAATTAGTCTAAGAAACGGCAATTACATTGTTATTTTTAGGTTGCAAACATGGACTCATTATCGTAACTTTTTGCAACCTTATTGCTGCTTTTTCATCTGGTTTCTGCAATTAATATTGTTAATGACATCATTTCATAACTAACGGACTTTACTATGAGAAGTCACATACTTTTTATAAAAGGCGTGCTAAAAAAAACAATGCATGATGCATTGCTTTTATAAAGATGGTGGCCCAAGCCGGGCTTGAACCGGCGACACACGGATTTTCAGCCGTGTAAAATGACAATAAATAAATAGGTCGATATTTACAGCCTCTATACTAGGTATAGACATGGTGGCCCAAGCTGGGATTGAACCAGTATTACACTTATAATATAAAGTACGTATAAACGAATATGGGGAAGAATATCTTGATAAATCAATTCTGTCTTTTCTAATTGACTGAGCTACTTATCATAATGACATGGTTATGAATAAACTCGTTTAGCATAGACACACTAATTCCAGAATTATCATCCATTGTCTCTATTTTAATGATGAAAACACTATAAGAATAATAATAGATGTCAATCCAATTATCGCTGATTTTCACTTCAATATAAAAGTCCGATGAAAAGTCGACATCAAATCCTATTGAATCCTTCGTATAAAATCCTAATTGTCGTGTACCGAATAATGAGTTTATGAAGCCGGATCCTCTAAATTCAGGCTTAGTATATTGCTTTTGCTCCGAGGTATCATAATAGGCATAACAATCAGCGACATAATAAGGCAATCCTGGGTGATCTTGATTTGGCTCATCAAATATGGGAATGGCATACTGGTAATCATCAACGCTAAAATCCACCGGGAAATCCGTCATTAAGTCATCAAGTGTTTCATATTCATGTCTTCTTCCATCTCCATAAGAAATTGGACCACCACTGATTTCACTGCTTGATGACGTACTAGTGATTTCACTGGAATTACACCCAATCACCAAAAGCAATGGGGTTAGGCAAATTAGTAATACTTTCTTCATGTATTGCCTCCTTTATTCGTAGGAAAAGTTGTTGAGACTTCTTTGACTAATTAACATTCCGCTTGGAGACATGTAATTAAGAGGAAATTCAAATTCTTGGTCGAGGATTAAGACTGTTGCGTCTGTGTATATTGTAGATGGTGAATACAAAGTATCAAAATTTCGATATGCATTCATTGGATTGAATGCTCCATACCAACCAGTGTGACCAAATATAGTATTAGCACTAGTATATTCGTAGGCAACCATAATATGGCCGGGAACTCCTACAATAACGGGAAATCCTTCACTAACATTTTGAATGATGAAATCTCTAACGGCTTCAGATTCACCCGAATACTGGATAATAGAGAAGTCGTTTTCAGATAAACCCAAGTAATCACTTAAGTACCAGTTTAGACAATGACTTATACCAGAGTACCCTATCCCTCCATTAAGGGCTAATTCTGCTGGTGTATGCTGACCCTCTCCATAAGTTTCCGGATTGTAATAAATATTAGTTTTAAAATCTATTTGTAATTTTATATGAAAACTAGATTCATAGTATGACCATATATATAATAGTCTAGAAAATAGATAATTAAATGATTGGTTGACTTTACTAATTGAGAATTCTACATTTCGAATACTTTGGGGAAAAAAAGCAATAGAATCAACAAATGCATTTAGGAGCATGTTTGCTAAACTAATTATTATTGGATCGCCAGGCACATTTATAAAATACTCATAGTGTGTAATCAGTTGATCTCTTGTTCTCGCAAGCAAATCGACATTTGGTAATCCATTAAAAATGTCATTAAGATTCCCGTATTCGGTTACATCAACTAAATTTCCGTTGAAGCCTGTTTCAAAAAGAACGCCAGGAGATAACACAGAATTCAGCGAACTATCGGTTGTTCCCACGATATCGTACATTTCGGTTTGATCATTGTTATCATCGTCTAAGATGATATCATCACTTAGAAATGTATCGTAGTATGACAAAATCATCGAAATACCGACATATCCGCATGAACCAAATGTGTTATTTCCGATGTTGTGAGTAAGTTTTGAATAATAATCAATATTATTTTTGCGTATTCCTTCTATAGTTAATTCTGGGTCAAAACTACCTGGGTCTTCATATGGTTCAAGATGTTCTAACGGATTTGGCGAAAAATATATTCTCTCATTATCTTTTGGGGTTTCAGGTTGATTAGAGAAACAATTAGTTAACAGTAACACTAACAATAACCATCAATTGTTCATAGGCAGACTCCATCTATTTAATCTGTTTTTTAATATTACGTTGCGTTTTTAATTTAACATTAGATTAAAATATTGTCCATATGTGGGACATTAATACATTTGAAGTACTGATTCACAAACTCAGTGTTGTAAGAATGAATTGACTGTCTAGCAAGTAAATAGCATATTCCTTCCCATGACATAGAATCTATTTATTAACCAAGTACTTTTTATATCTTCTAGTTTTTATTCAATCAATCAACGACTTGTTTGGATGCCATAAATCAATTCGTTTTAAGAAAGTGGCATTAGTAACCAATATGTTTGTTTATAGTTGGTTACAACACTTGTAAGCACGCTTCTGCTGGTATAGATTACTTTCCTATAATCTTCGCATAGTGTTCGACACACGGATTGCATGGCCGTGTAAAATGTTAATAAAAAAAGAGGCCGATATTTTCGGCCTCTATACTACGTATAGAGATGGTGGCCCAAGCCGGGCTTGAACCGGCGACACACGGATTTTCAGTCCGTTGCTCTACCAACTGAGCTATCGGGCCACCTCATGGCGGATCAGACGGGGATCGAACCCGCGATCTCCTCCGTGACAGGGAGGCATGTTAACCGCTACACCACTGATCCAGCAGTTACGCCTAATCATTATCGAGGAAATCGAGGTAAAAATCAATAATATTTTGCGCCTGACCCGCGCTTAGAAGTTTGGTTAATAGTTTTCGGCTTTAATCTCGTAGTGTGACTGCGGATGCAGGCAAACTGGGCATAGCTTGGGAGCGACTTTACCAACATGGATATGACCGCAAACGCGACATTTCCAAATTACGACGTCTTCTTTAATGAAGACATGGTCAGTCTTTAGATTATTAAGTAATTTTTGGTATCGTTCTTCGTGATCCTTTTCGATTTTTGCAATATTGCGGAATAGGTTAGCAATCTTGGGAAAGCCTTCAGTAAGTGCTTCCTCAGCCATCTTTTGATACATTTCGGTCCATTCATAGTTTTCACCAGCGACGCAATCGGCTAGATTAACATCCGTGAGGGGGATATCCCCGCCATGAAGTTCCTTAAAGAACAATTTGGCGTGTTCCTTTTCGTTTAGCGCTGTTTCTTCAAATAGCGCTGCGATTTGTTCATAACCCTGTTTCTTTGCCGCCTTGGCATAGAAAAGGTACTTCGTGTGGGCTTGCGATTCGCCAGCGAACGCTGCCATTAAATTAGCTTCTGTCTTGCTTCCTTTTAGTTCCATGATATGACTCCTATCTATATGAGATTATAAGTGTTTGCCAAGGTTAATTAAAGTCTATAAAAGAAAAAAGCCCGTTAGGGCTTATATTATCTTGGTTGCGGGGGAAGGATTTGAACCAACGACCTCCGGGTTATGAGCCCGACGAGCTACCAGACTGCTCTACCCCGCGATGTAACTGCCTTTTCAGGCGCCTATATAATATAGCAAACATCGCGGGGTAAGACAAGTCTTTTTATTTGAGGTCAGTCCGGCTAAATAGATACGCTCCACCGAGGTTTAGCAGTGCCAGCAGACCGAAATTCGTGCCTAACACTTTAAACAGGTAAATGCGTCCTTCATCGGAATAGAAATTTGTAAAATCGGTGGGATTAAATAGTGAAGTCGAATACTTAAGCGCTTGGAAAATATAGAAGTAATCTAATACGCCCTGTAGTCTATCAAGCGCGTCTTGCGCTTGCTGCGCTTGGGTGGATAAATCATAGCGATTATACACGAGCCAAAATTTCAGTAACGATTCCAATAACAGCGCGAACACGAGTACGAATACCATGAACACGATTGACAATACGATAACTCCCGCCATGTTTTTGACCATCATCGCAATGAAATTAATAATAGAAGTGGCGACGAATACAAGCAAATAACCTATCGCCATGTAAATGAGAAAGTTTTCTAGATCGTTAACCACCGTCGTATCAATTGGGAACGGGATACCCCAAATTTGTCCAAAACCAAGCGATAAACCATGGAACAGCACCATGGAAACAAACGTAATGAACGTCGCCGATATCGTTGACGTCCAATAGATTTCCATTTTTGAATAACCGGCGATCAGCTTGTTGCGAATTGTGCCTTGGTTGACATCTTTGGCCAAGAATACGGCGACGACGATGCCAATGATAATGAACGGGGTACTTGAAAGCTGGAACGACGTGCTCAGCAAATCGCGCATCGTCAATGTCCAATAAATCGTACCGGTCCATGGATCTTCATAATATGAGGTACCGGCGACAAGCGCTTGGAAGAAAGCAATGACAACCAAGATGATGGCCATCGCCAAAATGACTTTGTCTTTAAAGAGGCGGCGTAATTCCAGCCGTAATAATCTAGCCATGTTGCGCCTCCTTAATGATTTCCATGAAATATTGTTCGAGATCTTCGTTTTGTTCCTGAATATTGATGACTTCAACATCGCCCTTCGCTAATAAGGTCACGATCTTGCTGACGGCGACCGTTTCCGGAATCGTAACCGCATCTTTGAGAAGTTCGATATTTTTGTAGCCAGATTCGGTTAATAGGGTATGGGCGACTGATGGTTTATCCACTCGTATTAGCGTTGCCTTACGACTGACGCGGGCAAGTTCTTCCGCGGTTATTTCTTTGACTATTTTGCCTTTGTCAATGAAGCCGTATCGGGTGGCTAGTTTCGATAATTCGCTAAGAATATGCGAAGAGATTAAAATCGTGATTCCATCCTCGTGGTTCAACTTTAACAATAACTCACGCATATCGCGAATCCCTTCGGGGTCAAGTCCATTATTCGGTTCATCAAGTACGAGAAATTCGGGATTGGATATCATCGCCATGGCAATGCCGAGTCGTTGTTTCATGCCCAATGAGAAATTCTTGACCTTCTTGCGTTTGCTGACAAGTAAAGAACTAAGTCCGACTTTTTCCAATAAGGCTTCGACAAATTGTTTGACGTCTTTATTTATGCCTAGCAATGTACATTGAAGCTCAAGGTTTTCAAACGCAGTCAGTCCCATGTGCAACGCCGGGCTTTCGACAACCGCGGCCATGCGAGCCCGGACTCGTGTCCGTTTCCGCGGTTCGCTTTCGCCAAATAAGGCATAAGTGCCCGAGGTTGGTTCGGCGACACCGGTGATGATCCGAATCAGTGTTGTTTTACCAGCGCCATTTTTACCGACGAAACCGTAAATGTCGCCTTTTTCAATCGTCATGTCGACGTGCTCAAGGGCATGGGTTTTGCGGTAGTATTTGCATAAATTCTTCGTTTCTAATATGTACATAGATCCTCTTTCTACCAAGCGTTATAAACTTTTTCGGCAAAACCGAGCACATGATCGATGTGAAGTGGCTTGCCATCGCAAAGTATCGTGCCGCTATAAAAGCCAAAGACTTGATTTTGAATTGATTTGATGACGAGCAAATTGCTGATTGAATGGCGATTCAGCAACGGTTTGAACCGTAAATCGATGTCGCCGCTCGTGCTTTTGATGAGCCATTCCTCCATAAAGGCATCGCGTCCTTTACCATCTTTAGGAATATAGAATGTGACATCGTCTAATTTCGTGGCAACCGTCGGCGACTCGCCGTCATTATGACGGTAATAAACCATGTTTTCGCTAGCTTTCGATGTATCGCCAAAACCATAGCCAAGATTGGCGCCCACGACATTGGAACCGCTGATGCCGCTGAAAGAGGCCCAGTACCAAGTGTTCTTGTAAGTCCAAACGCCACGTCCCCAATCGAGCACGCCTTGAGCTCCTTCAAAGTCATGGATTGTACCTGCAAAAGAAACCGATCCATCAGCACGAAGATTGTTGAGTTTGTAATTGTAATAGAAATGACCTTTCTTCTTAAAAGGGGTGGCAATGCACAGTCCCGTACCATTAGTATCCGTCAGCGTTAAATCAAACTTGATGTCGCCAAGTTTAGCGACATTTTTGACATAACCCGACAATTTTCTGATTGCACCGGTTGTTTCGATCGTAATGTCGTATTGCTTTGAGGAAACATGCACCTTATTGTCAGCGGGAGATGGAGCAAGTTTGATTTTTCCCATCGGAAACAAACCGATGAAACTTCTCGAATATTCCTTAGGTTGCTTGAAATCGAAAAAGGTAATGCCAATCATTGAGATGTAACCTAAATCGCTAATTGTCAATGATAAGCCGTGTTTGGTGTTACCAACATAGTAATAATCCCATTCTTTGATACGCCATTTAGGCGTTTTGATATCGGCACGGTCGTAAGTCTTTAATGGCTCATGTGCAAAACCGGCTTCCGCTAGTTGCCCAAATCCGTCTAGTAGCCGTCCCTTAATGATTTCATGTTGCATAGTGATGGTCCTTTAATATTGTATATTAACACGGCTTCGCTGTCTTGGATAAAAAAACACCGGTCTAACCGGTGTGAACTATCTGGCGGAAGCTAAGAGATTCGAACTCTTGCGGGGCTTGCACCCCCTATCGGTTTTCAAGACCGACCCCTTCAACCGCTTGGGTAAGCTTCCATGGTGGACCCTGCAGGACTCGAACCTGCAACCAGCCGGTTATGAGCCGGAAGCTCTAACCATTGAGCTAAGGGTCCAGTCGCTCTTATATCTTATTACAAGAGCCATGGTTTGGAAATAAAAACCCGACGGTTAAGTCCGGGTTTGCACGTGTATGGTAGCTGCGGGGGGACTCGAACCCTCGACCTGCCGGGTATGAACCGGACGCTCTAGCCAACTGAGCTACGCAGCCATGGTTATGGTGGAGCCAAGGGGGATCGAACCCCTGACCTCCTGGTTGCAAACCAGGCGCTCTCCCAGCTGAGCTATGACCCCAATGGGATGCTCATTCCACGCCTAAATATATTAATTGTTTTAGTCACTGTTTTCAACTAAAACATGACCCAATAAAAAAATGCAGTTTCCTGCATTAATTTATCGTGGCGCGCCCGACAAGAATCGAACTCGTAACCCCCAGATTCGAAGTCTGATGCTCTATCCAATTGAGCTACGGGCGCCTAGATTTTCAGATCGCCAGGGCCATAAAGCTTCAAGCGACGGAATAGTAAATCGACGAAAAACACGAGAATGATCGGTAACACGATTTGAAGCAGCACAATCGAGAGCCATGTCATCAATTCATTGCCCATGGCAGCGTAGGTAGCGAATTGGCCAACGAAACCGCTCGTTCCCATGCCGGCTCCGGTCGAATCGGTTCGTGTTTTAAAAACGAGCGTGGAAAACGGTCCTAAAGTCGCGGAGACGATAATCGGCGGTAACCAAATGATCGGTTTCTTCAAAACATTTTTGAACTGTAACATACTTGTACCGATGGCCACTGAAATCGTCGTCCCAAAATCGTTGTCCTTACGACCCATAACCGCGAAACCGAGCATATTGACGCAGCAACCGACTAAAGCCGCCCCCCCGGCAATACCTCCGATTTGGAAGCTGATAGCAATGGCCGCACTGGAAAATGGCGAAGTCAAAATCATACCCATAAGAACGCTGACAAGCATCCCCATCAGGAATGGTTGTTCAAATTCGGTGACGCGATTGACAAAAGCACCAATAGCGGTCGTCACCGAACTGATCGGATTGACGATAATGATGGCGATCGTATAACTGACGATAATCGCAAACATCGGTATCAGGATAATGTCGAGCGGACTCTTCCTTTTGAACACGGCGCGCAAGGCTAACATCGTGAAAACAACGGTCAAATAAGAAACCATTGGGTCGGATTTTCCCATCAAAGCAATCGAGGTGGAAATACCGCCGGCAACTGCTGAAGCAATCAGTTTCAGCCCATCAAACTTCAAAGCCATACCAATGCCGATGCCAATACCGATACCCATTAACGATTTGACAAATGTCGCCAAGTTGATGATTGATGTGCCCAGTGCGATGGTATTACCGAGCAACAGGAAGTTAAAGTTAAGCAACAATCCGATTTGATTCAAGATGACGCCGATGATTAATGTGGCGAATAAGCCATAAACCATCCCGTTCATGGATACGATCACAAATTGATAGGCGCTTTTAATCGTGGACTTAAATGTCCGTTTTTCACTATTCATACGTGAATATTATATTACAAAAAAATCACCGCGGTGCGGTGATATTTTGACGATGGTCGGGAAAACAGGATTTGAACCTGCGACCCTCTGGTCCCAAACCAGATGCGCTACCAAGCTGCGCTATTTCCCGGTCATGGCGCGCCCGACAAGAATCGAACTCGTAACCTCCAGATTCGTAGTCTGGCACTCTATCCAGTTGAGCTACGGGCGCACGGAAAGGCTTATATAATATAGCACGAATTATGCTTTTTACAAGCCTTTTTATAGTGATTGGAGGTTCCTATCGGAGTCGAACCGACGATGATTGAGTTGCAGTCAATTGCCTTACCACTTGGCTAAGGAACCACAAGGCGCGATGCCAAGGGAAAGTATAGCATCGTCGCCTAATTACATCAAATGTCTATTTGGCTATTTTCGAGTTTTGCGAGTGCTGCCACGGCGGCTGCGCTTCGTCGTTTTCTTTTTGAAAAAGAAGAATAAACCGAGTCCAACGCCGATTAACGAGCCAGCGCCGATAAGCACCAACGTCAATGGTTCGACAGTTGAAGTTTTTACGCGCGACCACAGCTCGACAATCGCCGCCGTGTCGTCGCCAAAATCACGCATAACAGCCGAACGATTAATCGTTTCTTGATCGGGATATTGCGTGTGCAATTGCCGATTCTCAAACGTGGTCACGATCATATCGGCGCTACCGTCGACGGTATTTTCAAAGAAGTATGTTAAATCTAGTTCAAAATCACCTTCGGCGTCTTCCATGTCATGAACGCGATCAAGCACGTCTTGTCCGGCGATGAAACTCGTATAGCCGATATAATCCATGTTCAAGATGGCGATTTCCGGATTAGACACGAAATTAACGAACTCTTGGGCTAGTCTTGTTTGAGCGCCTTTGGGCATGACCCAGCCGTCGAACCAAATGTTGCCGCCTTCATGCGGGACGATGTATTCCAGTTCTTTGCTCGATTCTTCTTCGACTAAATCCATCGAGTAGACAGCGTCGCCACTCCACGACACTTGCATACCGATTTTGCCGGAAGCAATATCGTTTTTTCCGGAGTCGACTTCAAGACCGTAGCTGTTATCTTTCAATGCACGCAACGATGTTTCAACCGCGGCAATCGTATCCGCGTCCGAACGATTAATAATCGTGCCGATTTGGTTGTTATAATCAGCGGCCGTAATGTCCAAGTCGAGATATTGATCGCGCAGTTCCATTAATTCGTCGTGATAAACATCGATAACACCAATCATGTAAGTTTCACGCATCGAATTTTTAATGGTGGCCTTTTTGGCATACTCGGTATCGTATAGCACGCGCCAGCTTGTCGCATCTACGGGATCAATGATTTCAGGATCATAGACGATGCCGACAGTTCCCCACATGTATCCAGCCGCATAATCGCTGACCGGTTCCGTATTGACAATAAGTTCTTCAAAGATGTTTTTTAAATACGGAGAAGCGTAATCGTTGTAATAAGGCAAATACGTGTAACTTCCGTCTGGCTCGCGGTCGTATTTTTCTAGCAAATCTTCCTTCATCATGATTTGAATCATGTATTCGCTCGGGGCGACGAGGTCGAATTGGCGCCCGAGTTTCGCCACTTGGCTATAAGCCGTTTCGTTGACGTCATAGGTCGAGTATTCGACCTTGATGCGCTGGCCGTAGGTGGCAAAATAATAATCTTCGAATTGCTCAGTGACGTTTTTGGGATCTTCGGCCGTTTCTTGTTCGTAGATATAACCACCCCAGTTGTACACGCGAAGCGTAATGTCGACATTGTTGTTCTCGCCCTGACATCCGGCGAGCAGTCCTAATGTGGCAAGTGCGACAATCCAAGTTTTTTTCATTTATTTGTCCTCCTTATGGAATAAACCCTGTTTCTTCTTCTCTTCGGATTTGGCCTTGAGTCCGTTGAAAACGAATACCCCGACGGCAAATAGGAAGATTAGTGTAGTTAAAGCGCGGATTTCGGGCGGGATGCCGATGCGCAATTGATTTTCGACATAAGTCGAAAGCGTGTCGTAATTAGGTGCCTTTAAGAATAATGTAATGATGAAATCATCAAGCGACAAAGTCAATGCTAACAAAAAACCGCTGACGATGCCAGGAATGATTTCCGGCAAAATGACTTTTCTTAAGGCGTAACTAGGTTTGGCTCCCAAATCAAGCGCCGCCTCATAAATGCTGGGGTCCATTTGTTGCAGTTTGGGTTTGACGCTTAAATATACGAAGGCTACCGTTAAAACGACATGCCCGATTAGTAAGGTCAAGAAGCCAGCCGACCAACCAAGTACGATAAAAAGAATCGCCAACGAAAGCGCCATGACGATTTCGGCGTTGATGACAGGCAGTTGCGTGACGACTTCCATCGTTTGTTTGGCCCGGCGACGCATATAGAAGATGCCAATGGCGCCCAGAGTCCCCAACACCGTGGAAACGATAGCCGAGGAGAAGCCGACAATCAAGGTATTGCCCAAGGCGCGCATCGCGGCTTGGTTTTGGAATAGTTTGATGTATAGTTCGAATGTTACATAATCGTTTTCGGCAATGAAACCAACGGTTTGGCTCGACAAAAACGAAAAGACTATTAATAGGAAAATTGGCAAATACATTAAAAACAAGATGAAATACACATAAGCGTTGGCAATGATTTTCTTTACCATATGGCCACCCGCTTTCCATCATCGGTTTTCGAGAATTTTCTTGTCAAGAACATCGATAGGGCAATGATTACCAACATGACAAGCGACATGAAACTGCCTAAATGCCAATTGGTCTTATAGGCATCATAAATCGCTTCTCCGAACAAAATGATGTTGTAATCGGATAAGATATTGGGAATCACTTGTGAAGATATCGTGGGCATAAAGACCATCATTGCGCCACTGACAATGCCGGGCATCGTCATTGGAATGATGACTTTGAAAAATGTTTGTGTCGGCGTCGCTCCTAAGTCATGACTTGCCTCAATTTGACTTTTGTCCATCTTGAGCATCGTCGTGTAAAGAGGCAAAATCACAAACGGCAAATAGTTATACACAAGCCCGACCATGACGGCGACGCCTGGGGCGTTGCCCGAATTGATACCCAGCCAATAAAGCAAATCGCGTGTTGCCCAAGTACGAATCACAAAGTTGACCCACATTGGCATAATGAAAAGCATGACGACAACGGCGTTCCTATTGTATTTCTTATTTGCCAAAATCATGGCAATCGGATAGCCAATCAGTAGACATATGATGGTGTTGCCTAACGCATATAAAAATGATAATAGCAAAACGCCGGGTTTTTCCGGATTGGCAAAAAAGGAAACGACCGCGTCAAATGAAAATTGGCCCGACCGGTCCGTGAACGCATAAAACACGATCACAAACACCGGAAAGATCACGAAGAAAAGCAGGAACAAGACGTATGGTAACGATAAATACTTGCGTTGGAACCTAAACTTCATGTTCGCTTAAATTCCCCCTGACGATCAATTTGATTTTCGAAGTATCGACTTGGATGCCGACTTCCGTCCCTTCTTCATAGCTATATTCGGTGTCAGCGACGAAATCTTCTTCCTCGAATGTACGGGCGATCATTTGGTAATGGTCGCCTTTCCAAACCGTTTGGATAATATGTCCGCTGATTTGTCCTTCACCTGGATTGCCACTAAACTCAATCGCCGTAAATGGGATTTCAGCGCTTACGTCGTAGTCCTTAAGATTATATTTGACGCCTTTGGGACCAATCAGATAACCCTGTTCGTCAAGTCTTGATCCAGCCAGAAGTTGCGTTACGTCGACTTCAAAAATGGCATCAGATATCACGAGGTTGTTTTTGTCATTGATCCAAGCTTCTTTGTAGGAATTGACGGTAAACTCTTTTTCCATGATATGGATATCATCGGCATCGAAAGTAATCGCGTATTTTTGTCCAAGTTCATACCGATGCACGTCTTGGACGATGACCTCGGCTTTACCCACCATGACGACGTATTCATAGTGAACGCCTTTGAAGACGCGGCTTTGAACGATTCCGTCGACGAATCCTTGTCCCGGTTCGACTAGGTAAATATCTTCTGGGCGCAAAATAACGTCGAGTTTTTCGTTATTGGCATAATCGTGTTTGACTTGTAGCGTCGCCCCCAAAAAGCGGATTTTGCCATGGCCGAGGCTCGTGGCATTGTAAATGTTCGATTCGCCGATGAAATTGGCGACATAGGCGTTGACAGGCTCGTTATAAATGTCGGTTGGCGTTCCGATTTGTTGAATCACGCCGTCTTTCATGACCACGATTGTATCCGACATCGTCAGCGCCTCTTCTTGGTCATGGGTCACATATATAAAAGTGATGCCCAATTTACGGTGCATTTCTTTAAGTTCCATTTGCATTTCTTTGCGCATCTTTAAATCAAGCGCCCCCAAAGGTTCGTCCAGCAAGAGGATTTGCGGGCTGTTGACGATGGCTCGTGCGATGGCTACTCGTTGTTGCTGACCGCCAGAGAGCGTGGTGACATCGCGGTCTTCAAATTCTTCTAAATCGACGATTTTTAGGGCACTCATCACCTTGTCGTCAATTTCGTCAGCGGTATACTTGCGAAATTCTGTAATCGGATTACCTTGTTGGTCAACTGTTTTGACATCGACTTTTTTCAATCGAAGCCCAAAGGCGATGTTATCATATACGTCGAGATGGGGAAACAGGGCATAACGTTGGAAAACGGTGTTCACCGGACGTTCATAAGGTGGCAGTTTCGTAATGTCGTTGCCATTTAGCAAAATCGTCCCTTCATTGGGAATCTCGAAGCCGGCAATCATGCGTAGTGTCGTCGTTTTGCCACAGCCAGATGGGCCTAAAAAAGTGACGAATTCACCTTTTTTAATCGAGAGACTCAAATTGTCGACGACCGTCGTTCCGTCGAAAATCTTCGTGAGATTGTTTAGTTGAATAATGATATCGTTACCCATAGGACCTCCCCTTAAAAAAATGAAGACAAATCGCGTGGATTACACTGTGAGAAACCCCCGAATTTGTCTAGCAAAAATATATAAAATATGCTGGTCGATTGCAATGTATTTTTTAAATTTCTTTTGAGGTTTTTTTTCACTTTATTCGCTAGTTATTCCCTCCCCCGGTTTTGATAAAATTACTATGCGATAAATAGGCGCTTTTTTCAATCATTTAGCCCACATTCATCAAAACTTCCATATAATAGATAAGGTAAAAATATTATGAAGAAACTCCCGAAAGTATTTAAAGTGATATGGCCACTGCTTGCCTTGATTTCTGGCGCATGCCAGCAATCGTTTGATAAAGTGCCGTTTTCGCACCAAAACCCACCCATAAGCGCCAGTCTCGCGCTCGATTACGAAGGTTTTGTAGTCCTCGTGGAGCAACAAGCGACCTTTTTATTGACGATCACCAATTCCCGATGTACATGCACGAGCGAATTCATGCCTCTTTACGACAATTTCATCGAAGCAAATAACATTGCCGGATACACGCTTGAGTACACCGAGGTTTTGTATGAACCGGTCAAACATGGATTGCCGGTTATTGACTCTAATTCTCCAATTTTGACCATCTATCAAGATGGTAACCTCAAATACTCATTGACATATAAAATAGGCGATGCCAACTTCAATCGTCCTTTCACCGACTATGACGCATTATCACAGTATCTCGAGGCTCGTATCGATGTCAGTTGAACTTGTCTACCTGAATATTGAGCAATTACAAGCACTTTTTCACCAAAAACACCCTTTTATAATTGCCTATTTACGGGCACACTGCCCTGATAGCCATTATGGAGAAACGGAATTTTTAAAACCGTTTTTAGAAGCATCCTCTCATCAAGGCATCGTCTATGCGTTTGATTTCGAACAAAATGGTTTTTATGACTTAAAGACGATGTCGTATCGCCCTTCATACCAAGTTTTTTTGCATGAGTGGGGTTTATCGCAACATTCCAATCCAAGACTTGGTTATGGCAAAGGCCACGTTCCTAGTTTTCAATACATTGAACCTAATGGCAAAGTGCCGAATCAAGATGTATCTGTAATTATGGATAATCTTGTCATTTATAATGACATAAAAGAAATACGAAACGACGATAAAATCGTGATTGGCACGTCATTTTTTGATGGGACGCGCCCACTTAAGTATACGCACGAAAATTTAAAAGGCCGGCAATTACCGGCCTGGCGCCGCGTTGAAGTCGGCGTTTATCACAATAAGTTAGCCAAAGCTTTTTTCGAATACTATCTTCCCAAAATCAGTACTAAGCTTTTAATCGATCGGTGACCGCCTGGGCTTTTTGGTAAATCTCTTCAATTGGTTCGCCAACATTAAAACGCCCATCCTCATAAAGTATTTTTCCAGCGATCATCGTTAACTTGATATTGCTTTTTGATCCGGAATAGACAATGTTTTTAACGATGTTATTAAGCGGCTGCATGTTCGGTTGTTTCAAATCAATCATCGTTAAATCGGCATATTTCCCGACTTCGAGCACATCGCTTTCGTGTAAACCCATCGCCTTGGCGCCACCGACGGTGGCCATTTGCAACAAGGCGTAAGGATCGACGGCTGTAGCTGATGCCAGCGCTGTTTTTTGTAGCGCAAACGTCAGTGTCATTTCCTTGAACATATCGAGGCAGTTGTTACTAGCGGGACCATCGGTGCCGATTGCTAAGTTTATGCCCTGATCAAGCATCGTTTGAATCGGAGCGATGCCGCTGCCTAACTTGGTGTTGGAACCAGGGCAGGTCACAGCATATAGACCGCGCCGTTTGAATAATTCGATGTCATCATTCGTCAGATGGACGCAGTGGAATCCGCCACCACCGTAATCGAATAACCCGAGTTTCTCAAAGTATTGTGGAGGCGTTAATCCATGCCGTTCGATGCAACCTTTGACTTCTAGGGCCGTTTCGCTTATGTGAGTGAATATCGGTGTTTTTAATTCATGGGCAGCCTTCGCTAATTTAATGAGAATATCTTCGCTCGTCGTATATTCGGCATGAAAGCCAAGCCGATATGAAACAAGCGGGTGCATATTATTGATGAGGTGATAATGTTCTTTCATCAGTAACACCGATTCTTTAAAGCTACTGACGGTCCCAAGACAAACCGTGCGAAACCCAAAATCGATTGAGGCTCGCGCAACTTGATCAGGATAGTAATACATGTCAAAGTCGGCGGTGATGCCGCTAGTCAAATATTCGGCAAACGCCACTTTTGAGAGAATATAGATGTCTTCGGGAGTTAGCTTGGCTTCTAGTGGAAACACGGCGTCGTAAAGCCATGCACGAAGCGGCAAATCATCGGCGGAACTGCGCAGAAATGTCATTGGTGAGTGCGTATGGGCGTTTTTGAATCCCGGCATGACGACGTTTCCATCGGCATCGATAATACGATCGAACTCGGTGTTGTGATTTATTGAAGGACCAACGTAAGTTATCCGATCGTCGGTTACGACAATATCGCCAGTAAAAAGAGCTTCATGATCCCGCATGGTAAGTATTCTTGCGTTTTTGATAAGTATTTCCATATAAAACCTTTTCAATATGTTATCATACAAAATTGCGAAATTGGATATTTTGCCCAAGTTCGTGACCATTACGATAAGATTATAGTAGGTGCTGCGATGCTCAAAGAATTATTTAAATCCCACTTATGCCTAAAATCGAGAATGATTATTGCCACGAAGATGATCGTCGGTTTCGTCGTCGCCATCTTGCTCGCGGAACTGCTACGACTTGAATATACGTACACCGCGGGGGTTATCGCCGTCATTGGACTTGATTTGACCAGAAGGCGTTCGCTCCAAGCCGCAATAGTCTGGTTGCTTGATTCGTTATTGGCGGTTGGTCTTGCCAGCTTGCTGTTCTTTCTACTTGGCTATAATTTTTGGGTACTAATTATTTTTGTTGCCGTGCTGGTTCCAGTTAGTTTCCTGCTACGTCTCAAAGACGGCATCGTCATCGCCTTGGTATTAATCTCACAGATATACTTTGAGCAAGACTTGATGTTCGCTTTTAATGCCATCTATGTGCTTCTGATTGGCATCGTCGTTGCCTTCATTTTTAATTTATTTAATCCACGGTCCGATAGCGAAATCAATAAATCGATTCAAGCGATTGATTTTACCATCGACAAACTCGTTCAAGACATCGCCACGGGCGAACCAGTTCATTTTGAACATGTCAAAAAGATGATCAAAGATGTCAAAGACAAACTTTTCTTGGACCTCGAAAACCATTATTTCGTCCAGACATCGCAGCGCGAAGATTACATCAAAATGCGGCGCGGCCAATTAATCGTGCTTGAACGAATCGCTCCCATCCTCGAAAATGTTGCTCCCATTCCCGAAAAAACAATCATCATCAATTACTTGAAGCAATTCAAGGGAAGAATCGGTACTTCCAATAACGCCAAAGGATTACGGGAAGAACTGCAAAAATTGTTGGAACATTTCAAAAATTCACCACTTCCCGCTGATCGAACATCGTTTGAAAATCGCGCTGAATTGTTTCACGTTTTATTAGAGCTTGACGAGTTCCTTGATTTGAAAATGAAATATCACGATTTGTATTAACGATTACTAATGGATGTAGCGTCCATTTTTTATTAGTCGTTGCGCACCCGTCGATGATGTCATAATCAATGTTCTGTGACTAGATTTTAACGCATGATTTCGATGATTATGCGTTTGATTGATTTTCCGGTACTTACTGCCATGTATGTTATTTGTTTTAATAGATCGCGATTTGCCAAATTGCGCGTCCCAAAATTCGCCCCAATGAAAAAACGACCCGAAGGTCGTTTGTCGCTTCATTGGGGCGAATGATGGGACTTGAACCCACGCGTGCCTGGTTCACAGCCAGGTGTGTTAACCCCTTCACCACATTCGCCACGTGCTTAAATATATTAGCGATAAATGCTGGCGATGTAAAGTCAAATCAACCCTTGGTGAGCATTTCTCGCGCGAGTAACAATATCGGTAGTTCGCGGCGCCGCACCAGACCGCTGATCATCTTTGTGTCCATCTTTTCATATAAAGCAATCGCCTCATCAATCGGCACCCAAACGATTTTTTCAATTCGACCGATTTCTTTGTCTTCTAATCGTTGTCCGACGTAGGTCAGTACCCGGGCCAAATAGTAAAAATTGCGATTGTGTCGACCGATCAGATTGTAATAATCGGACACTTCTCCAATCTCGTCGACAATAAGTGATGTGTAGCCGACTTCCTCTTCGAGTTCACGAATCAATGCTTGTTCGGGGTGTTCACCATCGGTTACGCCTCCACCAGGCAGTTCATAATAATCGCGATGGCCAAATTTATCGTCGTCAAGAATTTTAGTAAGGGCGACTTCGTGTTTATCGTTTATTAGCACGCCACGGGAAATCAGGCGTGTATGGGTGATTGCGTCTAACGGATACTGATCGTCAATTAACTCAAGAATCGTTTTCATATTAACCAAGTAGCGCTGATTTGATGATTAAGTCGGCCGTCGCAATGTTGTTGGCCATCGGAATGTTATACACAGCGGCGATTCGTAGCAACGCCTTGACATCGGGATCGTGCGGTTGCGCGGTCAGCGGATCAGCCAAGAAGATGACGAGATCAATTTGACCGGTGGCGATGGCCGCGCCAATTTGTTGATCACCGCCAAGCGGGCCACTTAAAAATGCTTGAACGGTTAGCCCCGTTGCTTCACTTACAAGGCGCGCGGTCGTCCCCGTACCAACTAGGTTATGTTTTTGTAACGATGGCAGATTTTTTCGGCACCAGGCGATCATCTCGTCTTTTTTGTGGTCGTGGGCAATGATGGCAATAGTCAGTTTTTTCATATTATTGACTCGCTTTCTTAATAATCACACTCGCGATTGCTTCGCCACAGGCGAACGCATAATGAAGATTGTAGCCGCCGCATAATCCATCGATGTCAAGCGCCTCGCCCCCGATGTATAAATTGGGCAAATCGTAGCACTCGAGCGTGTCACTATTCACTTGGTAAGTGGCGACGCCACCTGCTAGCACTTGATTGTTACGCGGCATGTAATTGATGTCAATATTGAAGGCAACGTGTTTGATTAACTCCACCATCGCATCAGTGTTAAATCCCGCTGGTCGTCCTTCGCGGTAACGGGCATAGAGCCAAGCACTTACGTTTTGATGGAATAATCCCGTCAATGAATGGCGATCAAATGTTGTCTCATCTACATGTTTAGCTAAATACGCGCGGAGTTGTCTATATGATAACGTCGGTAGTAAATCAAGTATTAATAGGCTTGGATTTTCTAATTTCCCATGAGCTACCATGGATCGAGCGATATAGCTTGATAATACGAAGGCGGCGATACCCGAGATGGCATTATGAATAAACTGCACTTCTCCTTTAGCACCATATTCGTGGTTGCCAAGCATCAAGGTTAATTTGGCTTTGACACGAATGTTTTCTAACAACCGGATATCACCGGTCACGCCGATGGCGCATAAAGCCGGAAACCGTCTTGTTTCGTTTAAGCGCACCTGATGATTAATCGTCGGGATGGAACTAGGGCTGATGGTAGGACCAAGGCCGGCGTTAGAACCAGTCGCGATGACGACCTGATCATAGGTTCTTCCCTCGATTATGTAAGTATTCATGGTGGCATCATGATCGATGTTGGCAATCGGATGATTTTCATGGATTTGGACTTTTGATGTGTTCAATATCGACTTCAATTGCATGACAATCGACTTTGCATGTTCGGAAATCGGATATAAGCGTCCAGCTTCATCACTCAACACTTTCACACCAAATGATTCGAATGCGTCGATTGACCAATCAGCGTCGTACTTGCCAATCAATGACGCGACGAATATTGGATTGTTGTAAGCTTGGGGTCGGACATTAGTGTTTCCGAGGTTGCCGCGACTGTTCCCGCTCATGGCAATTTTCTTGCCGACGTTATCGAATCGCTCAAAAATATCAATGGAAAATCGTTGTTTGCTTTTTGCTAACGCTAAGGCAGTCCACAGCCCACACGCGCCCGCTCCGATAATGGCAATCCGCTTCATGACATCTCCTTAAAAGAATGAAAACATTAATATCTGTGGGGCAAAAATCATTAATAAACCAATCAGGGCCATAATGATTCCTCCGATTAAATGAGCGTATTTTCCAAGCTTTGTCGATAGTGGGCTGACTTTAAGAGTCACTACGGCGATACCAAAAATCAGTAAATCATCGATTAGGAAGAAAAGAATGTAAAGAAGAATATAGCCAATCGAGGCCACCCCGACATAACCATTCAAGGCTAATATTTGTGTGAATACCAGCGGCAAACCCGTTGAACAGGCTAATTCAATGGAATTGACGATAATCGCCAATCCAGCGACGCCAAGGAGGGCCAGCGGCAACGATGAGATGGCGGCGATCTTTTTGACGCGGGCCGCGATTTTTTGCTTGGTCGTCACGCTTGTAATTTCGCAGCCATCTTCTTTTTTTATTTGCGCCTTCGTGAATGAATACAGATTATATGCTCCCGCTAACAGGGCAAAGATGCCGATGATAATTTGAAAATACACCTTGGCAATAAGCAATTGAATCGTTTGAAGCCAAGCCATCATCATAATAAAATAAAACACCCCTGAAGTAAGCAGGAATACGCCGCCTATCGCCCAAATTCTTTTTTTATCATGCGAACCGAGCACGAGCGAAATCAAAAACAGCAACACCCACATGGCACATGGGTTGATGCCATCGAGAAAACCAAGGGCGATGGCAATTAATCCAAGCGAGACATCACGAACATCGACCGTGCCGATTAGGGGAAGCTCATATTCAAAATCCGATGTTGTGTCGAAATCAGTCGCCAACACGGGCTCATCCGCTATTATTTTGGCCATGATGTCGATTTGTGCTTGTTGGGAATAACGAATAAGCAAACGACCAATTGACGCCTTGATCGTCTCATTGAAACCGACATAGTGCTTGCCACCGATGACCGTAAAAGGAACGGCAACATTGGATTCGGAGAAAACATAGGCCGTTTCTTCTAGTAACGATAAATACTGGGCTTCGCTAATATCGAATTCCGTCAACGTTAAGTTGCTCATCGTATCCTGTTTATCATTCATGTAATCTTTCAAGGCAGCGCAATGTCCGCAACCAGGCGTCGTGAAATAATACACATTGACATCGAACGCTACCGTTTCCGCTTCGACAATCTCCACCTTGTCACTCGGGCTAGAAAAAAGTAGGCCGGCGCCTACCAGTAATGATAATGCGGTGGCAAACAACTTATTCCACTTCATAGTGAACGAAACGTCTCCAATAATTTTTTCATGGGCACTTCGCCAATCAAACGCGTACGTTCTTGGCCAGTTTCGTCAAAGATGATCGCGGTAGGCAATACATGGCCGATGTGATGCTGTTTTATCAGTGAGGGATTTTCGTCAAAATCGATTTCCTCAATCGAAAAGTTATCAAAATCGCGTGTCAGCGTTTGATAACGGGGACGCATAATCAAGCAACTCGGACACCACACCGCAGTGATTAACAAAATTTTTTTCATGACAAATACTCGTTAATCGTTTCGATGAAACGATCGATTTCGGCATTAGTCGTCAAATATGAGAAACTTAAACGCACGCTGCTGATAGCACGTTGTTGGTCATGCGTCAGGGCAAACACTGCCGAAGACAAGTCAATTTCGCTTTCGCAAGCCGTGTGGTTAGATATGCAGATTCCATGATCCGAGAAAAAATTGACGGCTGCGCGCGATGTCTTGCCCGCCAAACTGAAATTGAGGATATGTGGGAGATCGGCCTCCGTGCTATTGATAATCACGTCTGGAATCGCTTGTAGTCGGCGCCGTACATAATGATTAATATTTTCTACATGTCGATAATTGTCATCGAGGTTTGCTAATGCTAATCGTAACGCTTTCTCCATCGATAAAACTAGTTCTGTCGCTGGAGTGCCACGCCGTGCTTTCGTCGTTGAATGACCGCCGTGGATTAAAGGAACGAGTTGCGTTCTTTCATGAGCGATAAGCAAACCGACGCCTTTGATGCCAAAAATTTTGTGTGCGGTCAAACTAATCAGATCGATGCCGTTTAAGTCAATCGCTTCTTTACCAAGCGATTGGGTAGCATCCACGTGGAAAATAACATGCGGGTGTTTTCTTAACATTTTCTTGATTTGCTCAATCGGTTGGCGAATACCGATTTCAGAATTGATTGATCCAATTGATACCAAAATCGTTTCTTGATTAATCATCGTCTCCAAAGCCACGACGTCAACGCGGCCCCAAGCGTCGCAAGGAGCGATTTGAATATTGTATCCAAGTTTGGCGAGGTAATTAGCCGATGCCGTCGTCGACGAATGTTCGAATGCCGTAGTAATAATCGTTTTTCCTTGATTGCCAATTTTGAAAGCAATGCCTTTAAGCGCTAGATTGTTGGATTCGCTAGCTCCGCTAGTTGGTGTTAGCTCATATTCTTTAGGCAATCCAAGTGCCAAACGCATCCGCTTCAGCGATTTTTCGATGGCTTTGGCAGCGGATAAACCCAAACAATGTCCCGAATTGGGATTGCCGGGATATTTAATCGCCGCGCGCTTAAAAGCGGTTAATACGAGAGGGTGGACCGGGGTCGTTGCCGCATAATCAAGGTATATCATGTTCATCATTATATTATAACGATTAGTAAAAAGGCTCTCAACCTCAGAGAGCCTTTGTTTATCGTAATTGTAAAGATATTATAAAGACGCGGCGATGATGTCCCAAAGCGACGGCACTTGTTCGAGCACTGGGGCAATAATCAGGGAAATGATCGACATCAGTTTGATGAGAATGTCCATGGCTGGTCCGGCGGTGTCTTTAAGCGGATCGCCAACAGTATCACCAGTGACCGATGCCTTGTGCGTTTCACTGCCTTTGCCACCAAATTCGCCTTCTTCAATTAATTTTTTAGCGTTATCCCACGCTCCACCGGCATTAGCCATGAACACCGCTAACATAATCGCGCTGACAAGACCACCGATTAATAAGCCTCCAAGTCCTTCCGAACCAAGAATCAATCCCGCCGAAATCGGTGATACGACAGCTAAAACACCTGGTAAGACCATTTCTTTTAGTGAAGCCTTAGTAGAAATATCAATGCACTTTTCATAGTTTGGCATGGTTTTCCCTTCAAGAATCGAAGGATCGTTACGGAATTGTTGCCGAATTTCGACGACCATCTTGTTGGCAGCCCGGCCGACCGAACCGATGACCATTGCCGAGAAAAGGAATGGCAACATGCCACCGATGAGCACACCGATAATAACGCGTGGCTCCATCAGTGAAAACTTGTCAGGGGTCAATCCTGTCGCCTGTCCAAATGAAATGACTAGCGCTAGTGATGTCAATGTGGCACTGCCGATGCAAAAGCCCTTGCCGATAGCCGCTGTGGTATTGCCAACGCTATCAAGCTTATCGGTAATCTTGCGTACTTTCGGTTCTAGCTCTGCCATTTGGGCAATACCACCAGCATTGTCGCTGATTGGTCCATAGCCATCGACACTAACGGTAATACCTACGGTCGAGAGCATGCCAACTGCGCCCAAAGCGATACCATAGTTACCAAAACCGGTCGGACCACCCATCACTAAATATGAAACGATGATGCCGGCGACGAGTATTAATATCGTTAAGGCCGTTGATTTCATACCAATGCCCAAACCGGCGATGATATTCGTCGCATGGCCAGTTTGCGATTCTTCAACGATGTCTTTGACGTGTTTATAATCGGATGAGGTGTAATATTCGGCCACCCACCCGACACCGATGCCACAAGCGAGACCAGCGCCGATGGCAACCATCGCGCGTGGTTCTTTTAAATAGAATATACTGAGGAAAATCGAAGCGATGAAAACGGTAAGTGTTGCAATGTAAGTGGAAATCGTCAGTGTCTTTTGCGGATTCTTCCATTCACGCGACCGGACGATGAAAGTCGCCAAGACCGCGCCAAGAGCACCGGCACCGGCGATTAGAAGTGGGAAAACGACCCAGGACACATTGTTTAGCATATCGAGTACGGCATCGTGTGTGACATAAATGCTCGCCAATGTTATTGCCGAGATAATCGAGCCGACGAATGATTCCGTCAAATCGCTGCCCATACCGGCGATATCGCCGACATTATCGCCAACGTTATCGGCGATAGTAGCGGGGTTGCGCGGATCGTCTTCGGGAATATTAGCTTCGACTTTGCCGACAATATCAGCCCCGACGTCAGCCGCTTTTGTGTAGATACCGCCACCAACACGACCAAATAGGGCAATCATTGAACAGCCAAGACCATAACCAGTCACGACATGCGTGGCCGCTTTAAGCGCTTCGAGCTGCGTATCGCCCAAAGCGATAAACACATAATAAGACAGGAACAATAATCCTGTTAACCCTAGCAATCCTAAGCCTGACACCGTCAGTCCGAGTACGGATCCACCTGAAAAGGCCATTTTTAGGGCACCACTCATACCTTTATTAATCGCCGCGTCGGTTGTACGGGCATTGGCTTTGGTCGCCGCCATCATGCCGATGAGACCGGCTAAACCCGAAAATAACGCACCGATTAAGAAGCAAATAGCCGATTCCCATCCAACTCCTTCAGCCCCATGGAAAATTGGGATGAAGCCGAGGGCGACCAATACCCCGGCAACAATGACGATAAAGGGAATAATGACCATGAATTCACGTTTGAGGAAAGTAATCGCCCCTTTGCGAATGTGACCGGCGATATCATCGACATCGGCGTGAACGACTTTTAGTTTCGTGATTTTTCGGAAGATCACGAAGACGTAAGCGAGCGTAATCACACAGGCAAAAAGCACCAACACGAAAAAAATAACGTCAAGATTACTCATAAATATTGTCCTTTCGAACTGTCATTGTATCTATTATAGCGAGGTTAAAATGATGATATCAATGCTATTTTTAAGCGAACCTGAACAATCGTTCATATTTGCGTGGTATTTACAAACTATTCGATGGCAAATAACACGAACTTAATTAATGATTTTAGTATGTCGAAAGAGTAAATAAATGCATATGCAAATTTATGACCAATGACAAACAATCTAACAAGCGATGCATGGTCTATAGGGAAAAGAGAGTCTCGTGAAATTTATTGGTATTTATTGAAAACTATTTTTAATTGATAACTAAGTAAGTTTCCTTCTTAAGAAGACCGCTTTGATAATGATGCTTCCCACGAATGCTGCCGCACCGACAATACCAACCGTGATCCCCGTTGACATCGCTTCTTCACCGTCAAACACGAGCGATGGTGCTTCCTTATATTGATCGGCAACCGCGGTCCATTCGCTTTCTTCATACATTTCAAAATCGGCTTCGCCGGTGATCATCCCGACTAGATCAAGCGCGGCATAAGTTGTTTCGTTTGCAACTTCGGTATCTCCGACTTCAGCAATCGCATGAACTTTGAAGGCGACATAAAACGACGTTCCTTCGAAGCGATAGTAGACTTCCTCGAAATCGACGGTGACCTCAGCGCCTGGATACTCATCCTCCAGTGCGTCTTCAATATCAGTTTCGGCGATTTCAAGCTGTGAGGCCACTAGCGGGGTGCCATATTGCCCATAAGCCCATAGGGCGCCTCCGGCTAACATTACGAAAAATCCAGCAATACCGACCAAAGTCATAACTAATCTTAAGAGAAATCTCATATCTTATTCCTTTCTCGATTGGTGAACATGCCCGATGTTTTCAATCGACCCTTTCTAAGGAATTCATATCTTTAATCTTAAGTTAAACCGCTCTTAAAGAGCAAATATATTACAAAGGTTTTTTATATTAAGTGTTTCTATTCCCCTTAATGCAATTAAATATATGAATATAATTCCAAAATTCACTACAACGGCCATAAAAAGAAAAAAGCCCGAATATAAATTCGAGCCTTAGTGATGATAATGGCAGGAGTGGAGGGAATCGAACCCCCAATAACGGTTTTGGAGACCGCTGTTATACCGTTTAACTACACTCCTAAATCAGTATCGTAGTAATAATATCAAAACCGCATTGGGTTTTAAATATCAAAATATCGTATGACATGAAAAGAAAAAGTCCAGAGCGAACTCTGGACTTAAACTATCGATAATCTAGCGATTAAACGGTTGGTAAGACGCGGCCTTCGGAAATGGTGGCAGCTTCTTCCCAGATGGCGATGTAGTCGCCAATACCAACGGTGACGCCAATCGTTGCGCCATCAGCGAGGACGGAACCATGTGATGGATCGTCTTCTAAAGCTGATTCAGCGAAGGCAACGGCAAACGTCTTGCCGATGAGGTAGGTTTCAAGCGATTGTGCTTGGACATAGTATTCAACACCGATTGGCGAGGCGCCAGCCATGCCATAGGCATCTTCGAGTGTCACTTTTGATTTGATGATTCCATTGGTGGTATCGACTTGAGCGCGGGTGGCATCGATGCCAACTTCATAAACGACGGGATCGCCAACGGCGGTAATCGTGTATGGAACTTGGATGACGTCGATTTCAGCGGCGACGACGGTCGCATCGTTGAACACGGCGGTGCCAATGTTAATGTTGGTCCGTTTCGCATCTTGGGAACTGGACATGCCAATACCTAATTTAAGATTGGCAACTTCGGATTCAAGTACATCAAATTCACGGAAGTTGTTTTCGAGCAAGGCGACTTCAAGTGCATTGCCAAACGCATCGACGTGCATCGTGATGTCAGCTTGGAACACTTCTTCTTCACCGACGCCTTGAAGATCAGCAATCAAAGTGGTGACATCTTTGCCCGTCGCATATTGTTCGAGGGCATAAGCTTGTTCGTACCATTCTTTGCTAATCGGAGAAGCGTTTTTCATACCGTAAGCACCGAGTAAATCCCATTTGGTCTTGGTGTCTTCGGTGTCGGTGAACAAACTGGCGGCCAACAGCTCGGTATTCGTGGCATCAACGCCAGTGGCCTTGGTTTGCATGACATCGACTTTCAAATCGAGAATCGTGCCATCGTCTTCAAGTAAGACGCCGACGTAGGTGATGTCGGTTTGGACGAGTTGCGGAGCGCGTGATGACGCCGCTTTGACCGCGTAGGAAGCATAATAGCCATGGGCCGCTTTCAAAGTCACGGTCGCTGGGGCTTCGGATGATCCGCAGGCGGCCAATCCAACCAAGGCCAACGCTGCTGGGAAAATCAATTTGAGTCCTTTATTCATTTAAATTTTATCCTCCTTTTAAAGAATAATTCTCAACAGTTACTATTGTATTATTTATAAATAATAATGCAATGATAATTTTGCATGAAAACGCTTTTATGAAAATCAATCAATGATGTTGTAAAAGTTTTCAGGGTTTTTTTGCATGAATGGATCAAACCCGCGCGAATACGAAATGTTCAATTTCGAGGTGGCGGTTATTTCCACCCATGCAATCTCAAGCTCTTGGCCATTGGCAATGAATGTATCGCGCAAAGCCATACCTTCCGCGATTGTCAAATTCATCAAAGCCGTCGATAACGCGTCCAGGGTGGCTGATGACAAGTCTTGCGACATCACATTAACGAGCAATGATTCGCTCGAAGGATAGCCGGTCCATGGATCGATGATGTGATGGCGCCAAACAACCTGTTCATCGATCATGATTGGTTTGCCCTCATATCCCCCCGAAGTCGAAACCGAGAAGCGTCCTCGCCGGCTAATCGTAAACGAACTGGAAGTGCCATATAGAGGTGAAGCCATCGTTAGCGGCCAGGCAATGTTTCCATAACGATTTCCTAGCGTTGAAATCGAACTTTGACCCCCATTGATAAAACCACGAACTAGCTCTTGTTCGGCCAAGGTGGCGCTAATCACATCGTTGGCATAACCCTTAGCAAGGCCGCCCATCGTCAATTCCATATCGCCGACTAGTGCCCCATTAAATGAATTAAGTTTCGCGTAATAGCGTTCGGCCTCGGTTTTTAACTCTAAAGTTGCTTCCACTTCGGCTTCGGTGATTGGAACGTAAGACATGATTGTTTCTAAATAAGCGCGTTCACTGGCATTGTAATAGGGATCGAGCAGCTCATAATCATAAGAAAAAGCGTCATCTTCGATTAAATCTTTCCAGTAATCAGCAGGTTTGCCGATGAACATGTTGAAATTGGAATCGGTGGCAATCGTTAGTTGTTTTCCAATTTGGAGTAATTCATATAACGGCTCGGGCACTTCAATCCATTGTCCGCTGCCCAGCGATTCGTTGACATCGCGAATCGTGGTGATGCGACCAAGTGAGGGGTCATCATCATCAAGCAAATAGCGATTCGAGCGATCGCTGACTTTATGAAGCGGAGGCACCATTTGTTCAAAAATTTGCCGTGCGCTTGCTCTTTCGTCAACCGAATTGACCTTCTCATAAAACAATTGGTAATAAGTATGAAATGGCAACTGATTGACACCGGTTTCGGTTTTGACTTTGAGTGAATAACCGATTGATTCAAACGGCATTTGGGCGTTAGGATCGTCTTTGTCAAGCCAAAACACCGATGTGGCAATCGTGGTTGATAAAATGACACTCACGATTGTGATTGTCCATTCACGTGGATTCAATATCGCTTTCAAAGTATTGAAGCTTTGTTTGATGAAATCTAAAAATCGTTTCATCGCCTATGGCTCCACATAAGGAACGGCGTCAATACGACGCAACGCTTCCTTGGCAATAAGCGCAATCAACAAACCGCTGATGATGCCCGTAATCGTCAGCACGGGCAAATAGTTGAGCATATAAACCGATTCATACAAAATTGAAACCATGACAACTTGTCCGATACCGTGAGCGACAGCCGCGGCCATCGATAGTCCGAACATCGAAAATTTTTGAAAATAGTATAAGATTACTACGAAAATCGTCGCTAGTCCCCAACCCGATAATGCAATGAAAAAGTTGAAGCCAAAGCCCGTGAATAGCGAGGTCAAAACAATGCGAAGCAACCCAATCGCCATAAATTCTCCAACGCCGAAGAAATATAACACAATTAAACCAACCGTGTTTGCGAGTCCCAACTTGACCCCTGGGGCGATAAACGCCGTCGGTAGCAGCACATGCTCCATGTAATTCAAAATGACGCCTAACGCCAAAAGAATGGCCAAGCGCGTCATTTTACGTACGCTAATCCCGCTCATGCGTCAATCACCGCCTCTTCAATCACCGCCATGAAGTAATTAGGTGCGCAAATAATCGGCAATCCGGGACTCGATACCCAGCCTTGAATTGAACAATAATGAAGTGGCGATGTTTCCTTTTCGACGCGGACGCGACCATTGTCGATTTCTAAGGTGATATCGCCTAGAAAAATCGGATAGTCTTCTTTTAGATATACTTTCGTTGTTTCTTCGTAAAGTAGTAGTTGATCGATGCGTTCGGCTTCGACATAAACACCAACGACGAGCACGCCTTGAGGTTGGTTGAAAACGTTGGTCCATACTAAAATCAGCGAAGTCAGCAACACCAAAAAATTGAAGATGTAAACGTCGTATGTGTTTTTGAATAATGCTATTTTTCGTTTCATGGACAAAAAAGACCTAGTGGCCTAGGTCAATTCGATTAGATGTCGACTTTCAGCACCTTGCCATCGGGACCAGGCGTGCTATTGATGTAATCGCGGATTTGTTCGCGTTGGGCCGGTTTGCTCGGTTTACAGGCAGACACCGTTTTTTGCGTTCCGTTAAGGAGCGCCTCAGTCATCCCAGCGCAACCAGGGTGGCCACATACGCCACAGTTAAGACCCGGCAGCATGTTGATGACGGCTTCATAGCGCGGATCGACTTTGACCGCTAATTTGACGCTAGCGATAGCTAAACCAAGACCGAGTAACGACCCGATGCCTAGCATCACCCCAGAAGCGATTAAAACTTGAAAATACCAAGGCATAGATTAGATGACCTCCACTTTGTCTTTGCTTTGCGCATGAAGCGTGCACGAAGAGATGGCACAACCATCGCAATCAGACGTTAAATCCTCGCACCCTTTGGGCACGGGTGTTTTTTTATTTAATTTATAGCTAATGATAAAGGCGACGACGAGTAGTGTCATCACGCCAATGCCGACTAGCGGCGAAACCCATGTCGGCATTACACTAACCCCGCAAAGCCCGTAAACGCCAACGCCAATAAGGCCGTAGTAATCAAGGCGATGGCTGTACCCTTAAACGGTGCTGGTACCTTGTTAAGCGAATCAAGCCGTTCGCGCATGACGGAGAAAACGACAAGCACGATCGTAAAGCCGATGGGAACGGAAATCGAGTAAGCAATCATTTCTAAAAATGTAAATCCATTATTGATGTTATCGAGGGCGACGCCGAGCACGACGCAGTTAGTCGTAATCAGCGGCAAATAAATGCCAAGCGCTTTATATAACACGGGTACGAATTTCTTGAAAAACATTTCCACGAACTGCACGAACGAGGCAATAATCAGAATAAATGAAAGGAGTGCCAAATATTCAAGATTGAGTGGCTTGAGCACTAGGTGGTATAAACCAAACGAAAGCAGTGAGGAAAAGAAGACGACGAATGTCGCCGCCAGTCCCATGCCAATGGCGTTACTCGTTTTCTTTGAAACGCCTAAAAACGGGCAAATGCCAAGAAATCGCACTAAGACGATGTTCGATACGAAGATGGCGGAGATAATTAATGTGACAAGTTCCATATGTTGCTCTCCTTACGCTTTCTTCACGGCGGCACCGCTGGATTTGTTCTGGCGATTGGTTTTACCAATTTGAATGGCGTTGATGACGGCCAACATGATGCCCAGCATCAAGAAAGCGCCAGCCGGCTGCACAAACAATCCGATCCGATATTGCGGGAAAAGCGACAAATTAAACACTTCCAAGTTAGTAAACGGATTCGTAAACGAGATGCCGCCAGTTCCTAACAGTTCGCGTAGCGCTGCCAAAGCGACAATCGATAGGAAATATCCAATGCCACTACCAACGGCGTCGAGGAGCGAATCAAGCGGATTGTTTTTGCTTGCGAAAACTTCGGCACGCGCCATGATGATGCAATTAACAACAATCAAAGGTAGATAAACCCCAAGGGAAAGCGCTAAATCAGGCGTAAACGCCTGCATCAACATTTGGATGATGGTGACGACCGAGGCGATAATGACGATAAATACCGGAATCCGGATATCATTGGGTGTGATTTTGCGAATCAGCGAAATAATCAGGTTCGTAAGTATTAATACCAAAATGACGGCCATGCCCATGCCAAACGCATCTGAAAGATTCGACGATACGGCTAGAATCGAGCACAACCCCAACAAAGCGACAAATGTCGTGTTGTTTTTGACGATCCCTTCTAAAACAATGTTCAGTTTTTTCATAAACTAGCCTCCAATGTCAAATAGTGAGCGCCGGCTGCGACTAGCGCTCGCGTGATGCCATTGCGAGTCACGCCCGAGTAATTGGCCGTCGCTCCGGCGATGTTGCCGCTAATGTAGGCGTTAATCGCATCATTGAGGGCATCGGCGTCGTCGCAAGCAACTCCTTCAATCATATCACTGAGGTTGGAAATGAAGACGCCACCAATCGATGCCGTTTCATTATGGGAAATGCTGTTGTAGCCGCTGAATTTGCCATCAGAAATGCCGACTTGGAATTTGATGTTTGGTTCCCACCCGCTGACGGTGGCGTTATAGACGGCGCCAAACAGCGAATCATCATCGTTATCAAGGAAATACACATAATCGGTAATGCCCTTCGAGGCTAAATCTCCTTGTGAGGTTAAGACATCCGACATCGTGTAACCTTCGCCCGATTCTAATCCTAAAACGGACAAATATCCGCTCATGCGCGCCGCTTCTTCGCGGGCACTGATAATCGGTGCCGTAATGGCGTTAACACCAGCCAAAGCTGCGGAGGCGATTAAGCACACCGAGCCAAGAAAAATTGGTAATTTAATTGATTTATCCATAATTAACCTCCATACGTGCTTAAGGCATCAATCATGGCATCGTAGATGCGTTCAGCCGTGTAAGTTAGTCCAATCACGAAGGCATCGGTGGCCGCTGGGAACGCGCCCAAGGCTAAAAATTCGGTGACGCTCATGCCGACGTAGTAATCAAAGACGGCGGGGTAGGCAGCTTCCCAACGAGTGGCATAAGTGCCGCCCGTGGTCACGGTGCCTCCCAACGCGATGGACTCGATGACGCCGTCGATGACGTAAACGGTCACTTCCGTGGTTTGGTCGTCATAATGATCGGGATAAGCGTTGCTTGTGGCTGATCCGGTGTACACTTCCACATATTTGAGTGCATCTTGAATTGCTAATAGCAGTCGCTGGCCACTTATGGTTACACCGACGGCGAAAGCATCGTCAGGAAGCGCCGCTTCATCCAAAGCTTGAATCTCTTCGATGGACAGCGAAGCGTAATAAGCAAGAATATCGGCTTCAGCAGTATCCCAATTAGTTTGGTAAACTCCGCCGGTTGTTGAAGCGGTAAGTAGTTCAATTGATAAAATATTAAACGCTTCGTCAAGATTGACATTGACTTCCTGCGTTTGCACCGAGCAATAGTCGTCGCAAGCGGCGCTCTCAGCGCTGCCTGAAAGCACTTTGAACGGTTCGATGAGAGGTGGTTCCGAGCTTGATGATGAAGGATCGACTTGTCCTTTGACGCGAACAAAAGCAATCGTCCCGTTAAGCGCCATTGAGACGAATAGCAAACTACCAATCATCGCCCACTTCTTGTCGAGATGTTTGTTGGTCATCGCAAAAGCGTAACGATCGATCAGTGGCGATACGACATTAGCGATGGCAATCGCGAAGACGACGCCCTCTGGCAAGTTGCCTTGGATTCGAATGAGTACCGTCATTAACCCGGCAATCACGCCGATCAATGCTTTACCAAATGGTGAGGTTGGTGAGGAAACGGGATCGGTCAACATAAAGACCGCCCCAAACATAAGACCGCCCATTCCCAGATGAATCAAGGCATAATCAAGCGGATTAAGATTTGCGAATAGGGCAATCACGATTGCCGTCAAGGCAACAGTGCCAAGATAAAATACAGGCGTGCGCCAATTTAAGGCGCGCCGAGCGGCGAGCCCGATTCCTAATAATAGAATTAATAAAGCGAATGGCTCGCCTAGGGCACCCGAATAAAACCCGAGCCATAATTGACCCATATTAACATTCAACCCCGATAGGGAGTCGGTCAGCCATTTTAAGCCAATGGCGCTCCCCGATGAAGAAAAGGCTGTTGTAATAGTCGCGCCAGCGCTTAGCGTCGGAACGATGGAAGCATCTCCCAAATGTGGCGTAAGTGAACTTGCAAACGTTAGGGCGACGAAAATGCGGGCAAAAGCGGCCGGATTAAAAATATTATGACCAAATCCGCCAAAAGCGTATTTGACGATTAATGTTCCAAAAATGCTTCCGACGATGAGCACGAAATAAGGAGTGCCGATTGGCAATGTCAGCGCAAATATGAGCGCTGTCACCAAACTGAAGTTTTGGAAAACGTCTTTAAGCAACACTTTCGCAAATGGACCTTTATCAGGTTTGTAGCGAATCGCGCTGACAAGAACGTCGCACAATAGTGTGACCGCCATGGCCACGACACCCATCAAGATGGCTTTGATTCCATAAGCGGGGGCAATCGTAAAGTTATAGATAATCGAGGCAGCCCATACGATGACAAGCGCAATCATTAAATCGCGCATGACAATCGCTGTTTTATGTTTGCCGCGTTGGAACGGTCCGGGCGTGACGATGAATTTCATAGGCACCTCACTTCTTGGCGGCGAACGCCGCTTTGGCTTGGGCGATGCGCACTTTGACTTTAGCTTTTCTGACGGCTTCCGTCACTTCGATGCCCGAAGGGCACACATAGGAACAAAGACCGCATTCAACGCAACGATTGACGTCTAGTTTCAACAAGCGGTCAACGTTATCGCCATCGAGCGCCAATTTAATTTCGATTGGCTGAATGTTGGCCGGACAAGCGGCCGTGCAAGCACCGCAGCGCAGGCAAGCAATCTCGTGATGTTTTGTGGGCAATAATACGGTATAAGCACCCATCGCCGGTTGCACGACAAAGGTATCATCGGTTATCGCCTTGGAACTCATTGGACCACCGGCAAATGCCGTCACTTCTTCAGCGGCGTAGCCCCCCATGGCATTAACGATTACGTCGATGGGTGTATAAATTGGCACCAAGACATTCGTGTTGGCGTTCAAGCCATTGCCTGAAAGCGTCATGATTCGATGCGTCAACGGTTCGCCAAAAAGAAGTGACCGGGCGCAAGCGTAAGCCGTCGTCAAATTATTGACGATGATGCCGGCTTCCGATGGGAATTTATCATAGTTTTTTCCAGTCAATTTTTTAACAAGCGTTCGTTCCCAGCCCATCGGATAGGCATCTTGGACTTCAACTAGTTTGATTGCTGAATATTGACCAATGTGAGCATTAATCGCGTTTTTCATCGCGTCTTTATGTACCTTGATGGCAATTAGACACTTGGTGGCCCCTGCGGCTAAACGAAGTAGTTCGGCGCCTTTAAGCACATCTTCGGCATAAGCTTCGGCCACTTTGTAGTCGGTCGATAAATATGGTTCGCATTCAACGCCGTTAATAATCAACGTGTCAATGTTTTTAGCGTTTTGGTATTTGACGTAGGTCGGAAATCCGGCCCCGCCAAGTCCGACGAGTCCCGCTTCTTTGATTGCTTCGATCAACTGTTCTTTTGGCGTGTCAAACGATACCGTTTTTAGTGGTTCAGACCGCTCGTTTGAAAAGTCATTGATGATTTCGTAGTGGGGCGTCGCTCGACCAACGATTGGATTGTAGCGATTGACGCGCGCGCTAATGGTTCCTGACACTGAGGAAAAGATGGGGACATAAAAATCTTTGCGGCGTCCAATCACGGTGCCGACCTTGACTTTGTCTCCTTCTTTGACTAATAGTTCGATTTCCGCGCCATTAGGACCCACGAGGGGCACGAATACGCTAGCAATCTGTCGCTCGGGCAATGTGACGACGCCGGTATGACACGACTGCGTTTTATGGCCATCGAGTTTGCGCATTAAAAGACTTGTAAAAATGTTCATAATTTCACCTGCAACGTTGATAGTATAACATAGTGATTTATCAGACATACAATGAAATTGTAACGACAAACACAACGACTAACTTCGTGTCAATCGATATGCATTATGAAAAAACGGCTTAATGTGCGAAAGCCGTTTAAAAAAAGGCAAAAACATTTGAAAAAGCGACAATTGAATTACAAAGGTATTTTTTCAAAAATGAATTGATCGGCGTATAAAAGCGCTTTCGCGCGTTTTTGCTCATCATCAATCGTCCATGCGATGATCGGCATGCCGCGTTTCCGACACTTGGTCACGAAAGGCGAAGGCAAATATTCGATATCGAAGGAAACAAAGTCCGGATGTGAGATTTTGTTGATTAATAGCGTTTTAAACATGAACTGGACATGCCATTTTTGCCCTGACAATTTGCCAGAACTGAGTTGTCCAATCGGATAATCGGTCGTATGCGTTTTTAACCAAGCGACGGCATATGGATTGAATGATTGTAAGGCGATCATTTGTTTGTGGGCATAAGTATCAAGTAGTTGTAATAATCGTTGGGTAAACACCGGATTGAACGAATTGGAAATTTTAAGTTCGATTAACAGCGGAACTTTTCCGGCGGTTAGATCCAAAACTTCGCTTAAAGTCGGTATCTTCTCACCGGAACCTTGCAGCGGGTAGTTCGCCAAGTCTTCACTGTTAAGGTTATCAAGACGTTTGTCGATTCCGCATAGGCGGTCCAAACTTTCGTCATGATGAACGACAATCGTGCCATCACCCATCATGTGGATGTCGAGTTCAATACCCAGTCCTTGTTCGATTGCCGCGGAGAAGGCGCCCAGCGAATTTTCAATGATTGCGCCACCGTGTAGTCCCCGATGCGCGATCGGTTTGTGAAACATTTCTAATATTTTGACCATATTTTTAATAGTATCACTAAATGGTAACAGCGATTAAGCAAAAAATAAGACCCTGTGGTTTTGGGTCTTAGATGGTTACTTGGCGATTATCAATCGATGGCGACCTGGTATTTTGCTTTTTGGCTGCGGGGTGCTTGCGGGTACTCCAAATGGCATTTGCCCGATAAGCCTCCACTTGGGATCAATATTAAGCGCTTGCGCCAGCGGCGTAGCCACGAGCTCTGAATAATGTTGGAGCGACGCCCCCATGCCATGGTCGGCCAGAAGCGTCCACACGCTCATTTGTAACATGCCTTGCGATTGCTCGGACCATAATCCGATGTTATGGGCATAAAGCGGGAATCTTTGCTTTAATTCGTCGTTGACGTTTTCATCTTCATAAAAAAGAATCGTACCGGCGCTGCGACGCAGGTTGGCGATCTTTTCCTGGCTTTTCGCAAACGAAGGTGTGTCTCCGATTTCCTTTTTTATGCCCGCCAACACCAGATCCCAAAACATTTGATGTTTTTGTTCGACCAGCACCACGATGCGACTGCTTTGGCTATTGAATCCGGTTGGGCTTAATTCCAACGTTTGTGCCAATAAATCTTCCAATTCGCTAATCGGAATTGATGTTTTGTCCGTCAAATCATAATTTGACCGCCGCGAACGTAATGCGTCTAAATATGTCATAATCAGTATTTCTCCTTAGTTTTTACTAACAATAATTATACTAATTCGAAATATATTTTCTAATCATGTGCTCATCTCTCAGCCGATTTCAAAAATCGAGCCGATCCGGTCATAACCGAGCTTGCAATAATATTCATCGACATCGCTCATGACATAGGCCGATTGCTCTGGAAACATGGTCTTGACATGACTCATCAATGCTTTGCCATAGCCTTTACCACGGTAATTTTTACCCACGAGCAAATCATATACATATACGCCGAAACCACCATCTTCATGAATTCTAGCGTAAGCGCATAGTTCGTTTTGTTCAAACATGACTAACGTGATGCTTGCCTTAAGGGCCGCGATGTATTGCTGACGCCCCTTATTACCAAAATAATCGCTCCAATCAGATCCTTCTTGTTCCATCATGGCGAATAGCGCTTGTTCGTCTTGGTTAGTGTAGCGGCGAATAATGGTTGTCATGTTAACCTTCCTGGGTGATCATACTCATTACTGGTCGCGTTAAATCCTCGTGGCAACGTTTTAATATCGTCGTTTGAATCAAATACAAATAGGGAACGCCCATATTCGTTTCTAGAAGCGAGTTGATAGGTATCGTTTCCAGCCCACCTTGGCGAATCCCACCTAAATGCAAAGCGACTTCCCACGCGAACTGGACCAAGATTCCGATGGCCAAAAGCCATAAAATTGCAACATGTTTAGTAACGTCTTTTTCCAAAATGTTGTAAATGAACAAGCCGCCGTAACCAATGACTAGAAAAATCGCCATCACACCGTGATATTGACCTGTGCCCCGGTAAATCTCTATTTGTCCGAACTCCGGTCCAAACGTCTTAGCAATCAATGGCGCGCAAAGCCACCAAACAACGATTAGTGCCGACCATTCAAGCAACCGGCGATCGCGTTTCAGCCATAACCAGATCCAAGCAAAATTGGTAATTCCATAACTCATCGACAACCAGAGCAAAAACGAAAAATAGGGCGCCCCGATGACGACGCGAGTTCTTAACAACAAATAGAAAATTCCATAATCGACAATAAAATAAATGATGCCTCCCGCCAACGCGAATAGTGTCGTCAAATATCGTTTCGAGACAATAAGTAATGCCAAAAATGCGCATAAAAAGGCAATGTCCAAATAAATGTATAATTCATTTAAGATGCGTCCGGGTACGATTTCAGTCAGAAACGCAATATTAAGAATCATGGTGATTATCACTCCAAAATTAGATTTGAGTATTATTTATATATTAAACGGATGGCCTCATAAAATTAAACACCCAAACGCGTATAAACCATATAATCGATGTTTCTGACTCAGTGTTATTTTTTATAAGCAACGCCTTGTAAGGATATGGCGAATCGGCATAAAGTGTCGCCATCTAGTGGCGTGCTCAAACACTCGATTGGAAGGTGGCGATCGAAAAGAACCTCAAATGGATATTTGGTAAATCCGGCGCTACATAAACACCATTTTGGAGAGATGTCATGCGCTTCGGACTGCAACACCGATTTCACAAATGGACAATGACAAGCGTGGTAACGCTTTTCCTTGATGGTGTTCGCTTCCAAATAGGCCTTCGTATCGTAAGGTATCTTCGTGACGTAAAGCGTATCATTTACACGCACCGCTGATAATATTTCCTGATTGGCGCTCACAAACGCCAACACCTCGTCATTGATTTCTTGCTCGAACCACACCCGTTTCTCGAGTTGGCATTGTTTCAGTTCGGCGATTTTCCGGTGATGCAAGTCGCTGAGATAGTCGTCAAACGTGCTGGCACTTTCGTAATAAACTCGTTCAGGTATGAATGCTTCTTTCGGAATACGATGGTGATTATCGGCTAAGACAGCGGTCATTTCGGTTTGAGTCAAATGCACTTCGAATGCGTTAAGCACCTTTTTGGTGAATTGTGGCATGAGGCCAAGCGGAGTTCCGAGTGGTGGCACCTCAATTTGTGATTCAATGGTCGCATAACGTTTATGATCGACAATCGTCGCCAATTTTTCCAACATGCTTTCAATCACACCGAGACTGCCTGTGTATTTGGTCAGATGTATGAATAAATCGTTGCGACCCACCACTTTGTAATAGCGCATGAGAATCACGATGTTTTCGATTGTACATTGGCCAGCACCAACCAATCGGGCGATTATTTGATCAAGTTGCGCGATGTTGATTGCCTCAAGCGTGCATGGTTGCTTGATAGATAAAGCGCGTTCCTGTCTATCTAAAAATGCGAGGGCATTTTCAAGCTCTTCTTCTTTGAGTTTGTTGTTGCGATATAGGTCGATGATTTTATCTTTTTGCATATTGGTGCGCCCTGCTCATATATGTGACTAGAACCATAATACGACAAAACAACAGCTTTTATGAATGCTGTCCGATCAACAAATGACAAAAAGAGAAAACGCCATCCAAGGTGATGGAAGGCGTTTGTTTCGATCTGGTGACCCGTACGGGATTCGAACCCATGAATGCATGCGTGAAAGGCATGTGAGTTAAGCCACTTCTCCAACGGGCCAGATGGCGCCTACTGTAGGACTCGAACCTACGACCAATCGGTTAACAGCCGATTGCTCTACCGACTGAGCTAAGTAGGCATTGACTGCTTCGAGGCTCGAAGCGCAAGAAGCATATTAGCACAACGAGTATGCTAAATCAATCAGATAGATTGACTAAATCTTGGAGTCAATTGCTTTAACGACGTCGGCTAAAGTCTTGAAGCTCGTCATTTCGTCGTTTTCGAATTCGATGTCGAATTCTTTTTCTAAATCCATCATCAATTCGACGAGGTCAAGCGAATCAAGTCCGAGTTCTCGTAATTCGATGGTCGGTTCCACGGCTTCGACTTTGACTTTCTGCGCAAACAATTGTTGGACTTTTTCTAAGGTACTCATTTAGCAATCCTCATTTCGTTTTCATATTATATCAAGATTAATTTGATTTTGAAACAAAAAAATGGGTAAGGAAAAGGGCCCTAAGGCCCTTGTCGCTACGGAGGCGTAATCTGATCGGCGACTTGCTGTGAGATGTGGTTGGTCGCGCTTTGGAAGACGCTGACGAACATCATTGACATCGTGCCAAACAGCGTCAACACGAGCAATACTCCGAGCAATTGCCCCTTGAGTTCCGACATGGTGGCTCCTTTCTAATTGTAATATCCAATGACCGTCGCTCGCGAAATGCACACGGTAATTGTTTCTTCGGCGATGATGATCGGTTCATATGCGGTCTCGAGCATGAATTCAAGCGTGTCACCGAACCGGGGCACGCAGTTTACCAAACAAGTGATAGCGATATGCTTTTCGAAGAGCCAATTTGTCGTGTCCTCATCGATTCGCCCTGCCTGGGCAATTCGGAATGAGGCTGTTTGCGCTAAAGCATCAAGCCGTGCACTGACGAGCTGCAGCGCGAAGATATCACCGCCCAACAGCAGAATTTGGACAACAAATGTCAAACTTAAGATGAATGCGATTTTATAACTCACTAATTGCCCTCAAAATGATGATGACGACCCCAAACAGCAAATTCATTGTGATGATGCCGGCTCCGAGCAGGGGGTACAAATTCATGCCGTCAAGTCTTTCCTCATAACGGCGCCGACTCTCGATGCTTTTATGGAGACGGAATTGATCAAACATGTAATCGAACGACTCTAATTGATTGATGCCTCCGCCCTCGGTATCGTATTGATAAAGACCAATCATCAATTGCTCAATCACTAACGGATCAAATTTGCGTGCGAATCGAATGTAAGGATTGATCGATTTGTCGTTATCGATGTCTTCTAGTAGCCCAAGCAAATCTTCACGGATGCGGGGCTTCACATATTTAATAGCTTCCTCAAGCGCACAATAGACATTGAAATTGTTGCCAAGAAACACTTTGATAATCGTAAATGATTCAATAAAAGCCTCAACGCGTGCTTGTTTCAGCGCCTCGATTCGGGCCGTATACCGATTTGACAAAAACAAATTTAACCCGATTATTGTCAATCCAAGCAATCCCAATCCAGCCGGCAGCGATACAAAAATAGACACCAAGACGGAAAATAATAAAAGGATACCATGCAAAAGCGCGATCATCAGGATGTGTTTGCGATGATCGTAACCAAGTTGCGCAATATATTTAGAATAGTTAAACATCGCTAGCACCAACCACGTAGCGAGACGTCCACACAAACACGCTATAAAGCATAAAGAAAAAGTAGGCCATTATCCCCATCTTATAAATCGGCGCCTCGATCATCGCTTCAAATAAAAATGAAATCCCGAAACGCGAGAATAGTATCACGACAATTGTCAAAACCCACAAAATGACGAAGTTGGTCAATTTCCTTTTTGCTATTATTACCTGCTCTTCAATCTCCGTTTCCTTAATCCTTAGCGTGGCTAAAAGCAATGATGCCATCGATATAATCGAGCCACCTTGGTTGACGTATAAATCGATAATCGTCAGAAACATGTCATAAGACGTTGACCGAAAATAAGGTTTCAAATGGTCGAGTATCAAAAATGTGTCTGATGTTTCCAATTCCTCGACTGTTTGTCTTAACGAGGTACTCATCTGGCCTTTAATAATATCCAAAGCGGCGCTCGGCGTCTTTTTTACGCTTAAAGCGATGACAAATGCATTAATGAAGTGAAACATTTCATGGTTTCGTTGATTGATGGCATGATGTTTGCGCAAACGAACTGGCAGCCAAAAGCCAAAAAATGCCAAGCAGCATAATAGCCAAACACTACTCAAAATCACATCCATGGTCATAATATAGGCGAGTACGCCTAATAGCATCGCCAGCGCTACAAACAAACTATTAATCATAATTTACTCGTCGGAAACGCGAATGGTCCTAAATCGGCAAGCGGCTCAGACAATCTTTTAAGAAGCTTACTCGACAAACGGCGCATAACTGCGCTTTTACCATCCCATTCGTATATAATTCTCACTTTATGTTGACTTGATCGCATTTCACCAATTTGATGAATCTCTCGAATGATGTGTCCTTGTTCGTCTTCTCGCTTTCTTAAATAGACGAGAATCGGGAAGTGATCTTTAATGTCGGCCAACGTCTCCGCATAACGGAGCGTCGGCTGTCCGGCCATCACCATGCGTGCCATCCGCATCGGCAGCGTCATTACGTCGAGGCTGTGAACCGTGGTGATAATCGGATGCCCCGTCATCGCTGCGGTCAACGCTTCTTTCATTTCGCCTCCACGGGCTTCGGCGACAATGACCCAGTCAGGATGCGATCGCAACCCGTTAGCAATCAGGGAAGAAAAGTCGCCTCCTTTAATCGTTGCATTTACTTGCCAAATATTGATGTCTAGATTCGCTTCGGTTCTGATTCCTTCTAATTCCAAGACGTTGTCGATGACAATCAGCCGCGTTGTCGGTTTCATAATCGAAATCAGGTATTTTTGAAATTCGGTCTTGCCACTTCCGGTCGTGCCACCGATCACGATGCTAACGCCAGCGCACACAAGGCGGCGAAACAAACGATCTAGCAGTGGCTCCGGCTGAAACCTAATCGTGCGTTGATCACCTTTTTGATGACCGATTCTCAATGAGAAAGTCGTCGTTTTCTCATAGTTTAACCTCGCGATAGCCGGATGAACCGCATTCAAACGATACTTGCCGACGGATACGTCAAGGATCGGATTCGAATATGAAAACAGCTGCTCCGTTAAATTGGCAACATGCCGCAAAAAATCGTGGACATCGGACTCATCCGGACTCGTTTCAGCCAGCAGTCGTCCCTTCAAATTGTGGACATAGTGTAATGTTTCCCCATTAAAACTTATATCGGTTATTTGAACGTCGTTTAAAAGATTCTTAAGAAAGGAATTTTCAAGATATGATAACAATTTATGATGATAACTCATGCTGTTTGATGATTTCGAATGTCAATGTTTCATCGTAGACAAAGTCGCCGATTAGTGAAGTTTTCAAAGAAATGGCGACACCTTGGCAGTAAGATGTCGTGCACACAAATTCACTATTTGGCGAATAATAATAGAATCCAACCGTGAATTTTTTTATATGCGGATCAAATTCACTCAGTAGGTATTCAATCACGATATTTTCTAACATGATTTTCTCGAAATAGGGTTCGCTGGCTCCATTTTTTAAACCGGGTGTGGCAATCGAAGTTTCGATTAAGCTTGGCGAGAGGGCATAAAATGTCCGGTTGACGAGACCGTAACGAAATCCGAATTGAAACGCTTCCAAAAATATTAATAAAAAAGATAACGCCATAAGTAAATTAGCCATCGATGATAATCTCCTTCCAATTGCCAACGTCAATCGTAGTATTCGACGTTATAACACAGTAAAGCGAACTGGAACACGATCCTAATAACGCTTGGTTGAAATAATAATCCGATTCGTAATCGATATCATAGATATTGCCCATCGTCACTTTGAATTGAAACCTTAACCGCAATGGATTAATGTCGTGATACCGGTCTTTGGGCAAAAATAGTCGATTCGTCGCCACGAAACCCGCGATTGGAAAGTATGAACTTATTAACGTCATTGGGTTGACGTAGAGCGCATCTTGAAAATGAAGTCGATAGGTACTGTCGACCAAAGTCGCCCTCACATTCAAATACGCGTGTGTCTGATCGACACTGCGTCGTAATAGTGAAAAGTTTTGTTGGTGGTCCTCTATTAGCAAGCTGACAAGACTGATGGTGACCGGTAAGTTGGCTTCCGATTGGGCATTAAACGAGAGCATGTCGAGGCCAATGTCTACATAAAGCGGTCTCTCAATCGTGGCACTGAATCCTGAGAACGACAGCGACTCATGCAAATAGCGAGTTACGCCATATTGATCAATGATCGCATGATTGACCGTCGTCATCTGAGCAGGCGATGTATCGCCAAGCCCTAAGTTGAATGTTTGACGCGCATAAATGTTTAATTGCTGCTCTTGGTGAAATAACTGACCCCAAGCCACGAAATTAATCGTAGCCATTTCGCTTTCGAGGAAACGTCCATCAATCGCTAGTGTCGATGAGAAGCTGCCGCTGATGGTAATCGCACGAACGTAAAGCGGTAGATTTGTCACTTCCCCATTTGATATATAAATGGCAATGTTGGTAGCTTCTTCCATGTTTGAAACATAGGTGAAGGGAATATCGAGCGCAACGCCTTTTGGATATGGCGCCACTTCGACATTCACGAATGCGCGGATTGGCGGATCAGGATCAATCGGTACGATCGAAGACAAGACAATGCCCACAATCGCAACTACCGGCCGCGCGGTCATAGATTATAAAAATAGGAACAGAAATGTTGGACCGCCTCAAGCTTTTTTCGATAATAGGTGCTGCGGGCGAAAATCATTTCCCACCAGAATGCGAATTGCTTGGTGAGGAAGTCGTTATAAATGATCATCCGTTGCTGGGGGGTCAGGCAGTTTAGTGCAAGATCGAATGATTCGATATACATTTGGTTCTGGCTGAATGGTGGGTTGGCTTGCTGATCTTCGGGTAGGGCGGCTATCCGCATTTTTTCCCGGATTTGGGCAAGGCGGTAGCGATGCGTCAATGATTCGACCCTCTTGGATAATTCGCGCATCGTCGGTTTTTGTTGTGGTTTCATAATTCTCCTTTTGTTTGTGTGTGTTTGATGGCCTTGCTTACTAATAGGGGACTCAAATGACATTCAACCAAAAATAAAATGAAAATGTCAGCATAAGTTTCGAAAAAGGTGCTTTTCCCCTTATAATGTTAAAAAAGGAGCCCCATTCATGATCATTCTCGTCGGTGCATCCGCCAGTGGCAAAACCGAAGTCGCTAAAATATTGCGACGCAAATACGGCATTCGCAAAGTTATTACTCACACTACTAGGGTGATGCGCGAGGGCGAAGCCAACCACGTCGACTACCATTTCGTGACGCGAGATGAATTTAATAAGTTGCGCAAAGAAGACTTCTTTGTGGAAACGACACTATATAACGGCAACCTCTATGGCACCAGCAAACCTGAAATCGGCGATGACAAAGTTTTGATTGTCGACCCCAATGGTTTAAAAGCCTTCAAGCGTCTTAACGATGCCCGTATTATCACGTTTTATATGGATGCAAGCGAAACGACGAGAATGAACCGAATGCTTTATCGGGGCGATACACTTGAGCACGCCAAAACACGACTTGAAAACGATCGCAACGATTTCTCGACTGATCGGATGTGTGCGACCGATTTCATCATCGATACCGAAAAGTTCGACATTGAGCAGGTCGCCGATCTAGTTTATAAACATTATTCAAAAACGCTGGAAGCGCTAAAAAGTTAACGGGTGGATTTCCGTCCATTCGATAAATTCGTCGTAGGTCATCTTCTTATCGATGAAGACGTCTTCATCGACATAAATAATTCGATTGGCGACAGTGGCGACAAGTTCATGATCATGACTCGTGAAAAGTAAGACGCCGCGATAGTTTTGTAATCCTTTGTTAAGTGCCGTGATTGCTTCAAGATCAAGATGATTGGTCGGTTCGTCCATCAATAAGACATTACCGGCGGTCAGCATCATTTTGGCAAACATGCAACGAGCTTTCTCACCACCCGAAAGAACGCGTGCTTGTTTAAGTGCCTCTTCGCCACTAAAAAGCATGCGACCAAGCCAGCTTCGCAAATAAGAATCGGCTTGATCTTTGCTGTATGGACGCAGCCAATCAACAAGGTTATCGCTCGTTTTGAATAATTTCTCATAATCTTGTGAAAAGTAGGAAGGCGTCGTGGTGATACCATATTTGAAGGAGCCACTATCGGCTGTTTCAATCCTCATCAATGTATTGAACAGCGTTGTGATAATCGTTGAATCAGGCGATATGAAGGCCACTTTATCACCTTTTCGAAGTGTAAAACTGACATTAGTGAAAAAACCTGACTTTGATAATTTCTCGACAAATAACACGTCGTTGCCAAGTTCTTTTTCAAATTTAAAGTCGATGAATGGATAACGCCTTGTCGATGGTTTGATGTCATCAAGCGTAATCTTTTCAAGCTCTCGCTTGCGAGAAGTCGCTTGCCGACTTTTGCTCGCGTTAGCCGAAAAGCGGGCAATGAATTCCTCGAGTTCCTTAATCCTCGTTTCTTTTTTTGCGTTGGAGTCACGCATTTGTCGTTGCACGAGTTGGCTTGACTCGTACCAGAAATCGTAGTTGCCGACGTACAGGTTAATCGCTCCGAAATCAATGTCGAGGATGCGCGTACACACCTTGTTTAAAAAGTGGCGGTCATGACTGACGATGATGACCGTGTTATCAAAATTGTATAAGAAGTTTTCAAGCCAATTGGCGGCCAGCGCATCAAGGTTATTAGTCGGTTCATCAAGGATTAAAATGTCAGGATTTCCAAACAGTGCTTGTGCAAGTAAGACCTTAACTTTCAAACGGCTGTCGAGATCACCCATCAAGGTGTCATGGTGTCCTTCCTTGATGCCAAGGGAATTAAGAAGCGTCTTCGCTTGACTTTCGGATTCATAACCGCCTAGTTCGCCATATTCAAGTTCAAGATTGCCGGCTAAAAGTCCGTCGGCATCGGAAAAATCGGGTTTGGCATAGAGCGCATCCAACCGTGCCCGTAGTTGCTTCAAGTACGGATATCCGAGCAAAACGGTGTCTAGTGTCGTATATTCATCAAATGCATGTTGATCTTGACGAAGGAGTGACATCCGCTCTTTTTTATCGCGAATAACTTCCCCTTTATTCGGCTCAAGTTCGCCAGAGAGTATTTTCAAAAATGTCGTCTTGCCAGCACCATTGGCACCGATAATCCCATAATTTTGACCTTTTTGAAATGAGATGGTCACATCTTTAAAAAGAATTCGTCCACCAAATTGGAGCGTAACGTTACTTACATCCAACATGATTATTTACTAATGTCCCGGACGTATTTTCCAACATCGTAGATGAACTGACCCGATCCACGCACCATCCGTTTGGGAAATGAGCGCTTACGAGGGAAACCAGATATTTCAAAGATGCCTCGCGGCACGATATAACTACCATTGAAGACATGTTGAGCACCCGCTAACGTCACAATGCCAAGCGACGCTTTGTCGACATGATGGACGGTGAATTGCAAGAAACCATGGGCCAGACGACTGAGCCAATTCGGAAAGTTATCGGTAATATGCGTCGCGGTCACCCCAGGATGCATCAAAAAGAACGAAACGTTTTTGCGATCTTGGAAATCATGAAGGTTCATCCCGTTAGCAAGGACATGGAAAAAATGGAAAATGGCCAATTTTGAATTTGCATATTGACGAAATAATGATTGATTGGGTTTAAGCATCGCCTTAAACGCCTTGTTTCTTTGATGATAAGCCGATAGCGAAGAGACGAAAATGACGCGTGTGGGAGCACCCACAACATCAAGGTAGGGCATAATTTGCCGCAAAAGATAATATAGGCCGATGAAATTTGTTCCCATTGTCAGTTTTAATCCCGGCTTCATTTCTAAATTACGTTGGGGATAGTAGATGCCGGCGTTACAAACAAGGGCATGAATCCGGCGATATTTGCTCTTTAGTTGCCCGATAAACGCGTCGATGGAAGCGAAATCGGCCTGATCATAGGCAATAATATCTAGTTTGGCCTCAGGATTTTCGTTGATGATCGTTTGCTTGGCGACTTCGGCTTTGGCAATGTTGCGACATGCCATAACGATGGTCGCTCCTTTATAGGATAAATATCTGGTTGCTTCAAAACCGAGTCCGGAGTTGGCTCCGGTCACGACGATGATCTGACCTGATAAATCAGCGATGGTTTGATTGAGGTAATTTTTATAGCGCATTCTATCTGATGAAATGGTAGATTAACAAACCTACGATTAGTAATAATACCCCAATCCCGAGCCATTTGATAATTATTTTAAAAAAGTAGAGCGAGGAAGCTTTGTTATGTTTATATTCATCGCGAACAACATCAAGCGGAGTCTGGCGTTTGTTGTTCATGTCTAATCATCCTCGAGCGCCTTTTCAAGCACTTCAACGCGAATTTTCTCAATCGTAAATTCATCCGCGGTCACCACAGTGATTCGCAGGCGCTTGAATTCAAATGTATCGCCGACAAGTCCGAAACGACCGAGCTGTTCTTGGCACCAACCGCCAACCGTCGCATAATCGCTTTCGTTTTCTTCATCGCAATCGAAATAGTCCATAAAATCCTCGATGTGCATCGAACCATCGACCAAATAGATGTCAGGTGCGACATTGACAAGTGGTTCCTCGACTTCATCGTTTTCATCCCATATTTCGCCCACAATTTCTTCGACGATATCTTCCATCGTGATGATGCCTTCGGTTCCTCCATATTCGTCGATGACGATGGCAATATGTTGATGCGTTTCCTTGAATAGTTTCAAGATGGAAGAAATCGTTTTTCCGTGGGGGACGAATAACGGTCTCACGAGCAACGCTCTTAAATCAAATGATTCTTTGTTGATTAAATATGGGTACAAGTACTTGGTCGGCAAAATCCCAATCACGTTATCGATCGTGTCTTCATAAACGGGAATGCGTGAATAAGTAAACGTTTCGGGATTGTCGAGCAGTTCCAATACGTCATCCTCGATATTGAAGGCCAGAACATCGACGCGTGGTGTCATTACTTCAAAGGCATCGGTGTCGGCAAACTGGATGGCTGAACGAAGCAAATCGCCTTGTTTTTCGTCAATCAGCCCTTCGGATTCGATCGTATCGACCATTTCGACAAGTTCCTCTTCGGTCACCGGTTCATCCGGCAACCGTTTTTTTACAAACAAGTCGAAAAATTTGTAAAGAAGAGAAATGACATATGTGATTGGGAAAAAGATAATGCGAAAAACGTTGACGGTCGTATGACTGATCAATGATAGTTTAAAGGCATATTTCTTGCCGATGATTTTTGGAGTTATTTCGCCGAAAGCCACTGTGACGACAAGAATGACCAATGAACCGATCAAAGTGGCGTTTTCGCTTCCCAGCGTGTTTTCAAGCAAGATTAGAGCAATCAACGTGGCCATTGAAGCCGATAAGATGTTGGCGATATTATTGCCAAGCAATATGGCGGTAATCGATTGTCCAAAGTTGTTAACGAGACGCAAAGCGCTTTTGGCAGGGCGGCTGCCATTAGCCGCTTCGCTTTCCAATCTCGACTTGCTGACCGCGGTGTAGACGATTTCGCTACTTGAAAAAAAGGCGCTGAAAATGAGTGAAACGATTAAAATTATAAGCGGAATAATGATTTTATCCATTGATAGCCCGCTTTCGTTTTGGTGTCATTTCATTGATTTGACCCACGATTTCTTCGAGGACGTCTTCCATCGTCACCATGCCAAGGACGCGCCCTTTGGGATTGGTCACGATGGCAATGTGCGTCTTTGATTTTCTAAAGCCGTCGAATAAGTCGTCGATTAAAATCGTCGATGAGACGAAATAAGGTTTGGCCATCACATCCTTGATGGTAAGTTTTGGGTGATGACGCAATTGCTTAAAATATGTACGGACATGAAGGACGCCGACGATGTTTTGTAGACTACCGTCATAAACCGGCAGTCGGGAAAAAGGCGTTTCGAGCAATTGCGCGTGCAATTTCTCTTTGGTCAAACCTAATAAATCAATACCGACGATACGTTCAAGCGGCGTAAACACATCCTTGACCGCCGTTTCGGCAAATTCAATCGCCGATTGGATCAGTTCGCTGTCTTCTTCGGCGATTTCTCCTTTTTCTTCGGCTTGTTCAAGAATTTGGGAGAACTCCTCATTGGTCATCTCAGGATCTTCTGGCGATTTTAAAATTTTATTCAACAGAAAATATAAACCTTCGAATACTTTGACAATCGGATAAAACAAAATGATAAATGCGCGTAAGATAAACGAATTAATAATTGCCAGTTGATTTGGCAGCGCTTTAGCCACTAATTTGGGAAAGGTGTCTGAAAACAAAAAAGTAATCGTCGTCGCCACGATCGTGGCTACGGTACTCCCTTGTGCTTGTCCAAAGAGACGGACATACATCAATGTAGCTAGCGATGCGATAAAAACGCTGACAATGTTATTCCCGATGACGACGGAAATGACTGTGCGTTCGAATTTGTCAATGTATTTAACGGCCAACTTGGCGCCGATATTGCCATCGTCGGCTTTGACTTTTAGTTTAATCTTATTGGCGGCTGCAAGCGCTGTTTCCGTCGCGCTAAAGAATGCACCAAAGGCAACAAGAACAACGATTATCAACCATATCAGAGGATCATCCATTTAAGTGACAGGTCCACCTCACATTTCACAGATAATAAATATAGCACATTTCATCAATTTCTAAAAATATCAATTGTGTGGATGATGTGGCACTTGATGGCAGTGCCGACAACGAGCTTCGTATGACTCAGATGCTCCGACCTTGATAATCGGGTCTTCATAATAGGCTGGTTTGCCAGAAATAATCCGCTGCGTTCTGGTGGCCGGTTCCCCGCACACGACGCAAATCGCCGCTAATTTTTGAATGTATTCAGCCATCGACAATAACTTAGCGACGACCATGAAAGGCTCGCCCCGAAAGTCAGTGTCCAATCCCGCCAAAATCACGCGCATACCCCGCTTCGCCAAAGCTTGAGCAACTTCGATAATACCTTCGTCGAGAAACTGGACTTCATCAACTGCAATTGCATATGTTTTCTCTTTTACGTGGTCAAAGATGTCTTTGGATGCTTGAATGTTAATTGATTTGGTCGACCGTTTCGCATGACTGACGACTTCATCAGGAGCGTAGCGATTGTCAATCGTCGGTTTGAAGACTAAAACATCTTTCTTAGCGTATTCAAGTCGCTTGACACGACGAATTAGTTCTTCGCTTTTACCTGAAAACATCGGGCCCGAGATTACTTCGATCCATCCGAGTTTGTTAACGATTTCCATATGATTACCTCAATAACCTCATTTTATGAGAAATTGAGTTAATCGCCAATAGAAAAGAGATGCCGAAGCATCTCTTTTGGTTGATTGTCAGATTTCGCCTACTTAAAATCACGGGCCCAATTAATCTTGGGAATGTCACCTTGTTCGTGACCTTTTATTTGCATTAAGTCATCGACCAGTTGCATCGCGCGTTTAACCGATAGCGGTGATTTGACTTTCAAAACGCATGGAATATCAGCGTATAACGCTTTGTGTGAGACGTTTTGCACTGGAATCGTGCTGTCTTCGTAATCTTTTGGATTCAAAGCATAATACAGTTTGAGTCCTTTGCCAGCAATCGTTATTTTGACATAGGTTTCACGATGAAGTCTAAACGTGTCGCCCGAGTTGCTGACGCGCGATTTTACGCCATAACTGAGAATATAGTTTTTAAGCGTGTTGTAGTTGGTCAGCAAATCTTTTTCAGCCGATTTCATCCGAACTTGGAACGGGATGCGGATAATCGGGCTTTTGCCGCTGCCGTCATCTTCTTCAGTTTCCTCGTCATCATCTTCGACAACGACGGGTTTTGGTTGCGGCTTTGGCTGTGGTTTAGGTTGGGGCTTCGGTTCTGGTTTGGGTTCTGGTTTGGGCTCTTCTTTTACAGCAACGAACGGGTTGACGGGTTCGCTAACTACTTTTTGTGGCTCAACGAATGGTTCCGGCTTTTGCTTCGGAGCCTCAACCGGCCGTTCTTTTAAATAGCGAGCGATTTCCTCGGCAAAAATCGAACGAAGTTCATTGGCTTGCGGTACGTCGACTTTTTTAATTTCTTGTTCGACGATTTCCTTGACTTGTTCAAGCGTGACTTCAGGTTCTTTTGGTTGTTCGACTGGTTTGCTGGCTTCTTTGGAAGCAGCAAAACGGGCAATTTCCTGAGCGAATACGGAACGAACTTCATCGGCACCGGGACCGGAGTTACGTCCGATTTCATCAAGCACGTATTGTTTGACTTCAACTTCTTGAGTCAACAGCTGTTCGGACAATAGTTTCTTAATGTCCTCTTGCGATTTGGAAACGGCTTCGCGGAGTTTTCGATCATGTACCTCATCGATATTGACTGTTTTCTTTGCCAATTCTTCGGAAATAATCGAATGGAGTATTTCTTTGTTAGCGGTATCGTATTTTTGCAGCTCTTCGGCGAAAATCGCGCGAATCGCTTGGCGGTTTTCAGCGTCGTACTTGCTGATTTCTTCGGAAAGTTGCGACTTGATCAAGCCTTTGTTAACAGCGTCGTATTTATCGACTTTTTCGGTTACGAGACTATCGAGTGCTTCACGATTGAGGGCATCGTATTTAATCAATTCTTCATTGACGATGCTATAGACAGCCTCTTTCGTCGTTGGCGACAGTCGAGCAATTTCCTGTTCTACGAGTGTGACGATTTCTTTTTTAGAGGGAATGTTCTTCTCGATTTCTTGCGAGACGACGTTGCGGATATCTTCTTTAGACGCACCAGTAACTCCCGGAGCGGGCATTTGTTGTTGTGGATAATAGCCCGGTTGTTGTGGCGGATAAGCCGGATATGGCATACCACCGATCCATGGAGCCGCGTATATTACTGGTGCTCCCCTAAAAGAATCGAAACCACCGCGTCCCGAGCGTTCTAACTCGTCGCGGATAATAGCGCGAATGTCTTCAAGCGAGAGTGGTCGATTACCAGTCGGTTCCGGTTGCCGTTGCGGTGCCGGTTGTGGTTGCGGCGTTGGTTCGGGTTGACGAGTAGTCGCATGTAGTTCTTCTTTAACAGCATGGCGAATTTCTTGAATTGAAGGACTCGGTTGTGGAATCGCTTCTTGAACCGGAACTTGGAATTTGCCAAATTCGTCAGCGACAACGTCACGGTCCGACTTCTTTTTGCCTTTGGCTTTCTTGGTACGATCTTTCTTCGTCCGTTTGAGTGGGAATGGCGTTTTCGCGATGTCGATGAACGACAAGATTACGAAAATGACGTTACAAAGAGCGAAAAATCCGATGGCGCCGGCGAGGACATAGCCAGGAATTTCGGTTGCCGGCGTAAAGATGTGAGCTCTAATAATTTCCGGTAACGTCGTCAGTGTGCCGACCGGATACGGAATGAATGCCAAAACGGCAATCAAAGCGATGAATAAAATATTAAGGAATGTAAAATAGCTGACGAATGGTTTGCGTAATTGGATGATTTTGACGAGGACCACAAAGTCGACGACGACAATGAGTCCTAGCAGGGCAACAACGATAATTTTGGATAAATCCCATGGCGCAGCCACGGCAAATCCCATGATCGCGGCCCACACATCCTGCAATTTGACTAGCGTTGCGGCAAAATCAAAACCGGTGAGGTAATAAATACCACCAACCATCAAAATGATGCCGATCGCAATCATAATCGCAAATGCGCTGAGTGCTTTCTTCATATGATAAGTTCCTTTCTAAAAACGTTATATTTAAATAATAATACGGTAAGTTAAATATTGCCACACATTGACTGCCTAATTTATAACGAAATAGGCGGAGTTTGTGGGGTTTTTCAAAATATGCAACAAAAAACCCATCACAACGGATGGGTATTGCATGGAGCTACTTAGCCGATATGACAACCTTCGTCGTCACAATACTCATTAGAAGCAGCAACCTCTTGCAATGGTTTATTTTTCTCTTCTTCCCATAAATGATTGAGGACTTGCAAGAAATATTGTTCGGATTGGGCGCCAGAAACGCCGTATTTTTGATTTAAAACGAAAAAGGGTACACCTTGGACGCCAATTTGCTTAGCTTCAGCTTGTTGTTGGAGCACTTCGTTTGAATATTGACTGCTCGCCAATACGGCTCGTGCTACTTGTTCATCAAGACCGAGGCCTTTAGCAATGAAAATGAGCGTATCATGGTCGGCGATATTCAAGCCGTCAGTAAAATAAGCTTTCATCAAACGCGCGGTTATTTCCGCTTCAAGACCAAACTTATTCGCCCATTTGGCAAGGCGGTGGGCGTCATATGTCTTTGTCATTTGCATGATGTCATAGCGATATGTAATTCCTTCGGCTTTCGCGGCTTCGGTGAATCTTGAAAACCGTTCTTCAGCTTCTTTGACTGATAAATGATGGCTTTTGGCAAAGTTTTCAGCGGCACTACCATCCATTACTTTGGGAGCATGAGGATTGAGTTGATAGGCTTTATAAACCACTTGCACTTTGTCTTTGTGTGCAAAATTTTGCAAGGCTTTCTCAAACCTGACTTTTCCAATGTAGCAAAACGGACAAGCAAAATCGGACCAAACTTCAATTTTCATAATAATTCTCCTGTGTAACGTACGTATTTTGCTACTTTAACGAAACTTGTTCAATCAATATGCTTACTCGTTAAGCAACTGAATAAAAAGGCCGTCATATTATGACGACCAACGAATCAGATGGTGACCCGTATGGGGTTCGAACCCATGAATGTATCCTTGAGAGGGATATGAGTTAAACCGCTTCTCCAACGGGCCAGCGCTAATTATTTAACTACTTAATTGGAAATTTATCAATCACAAATTGCAACCGCGACCGAACTTCTTTTAACGTGAGCACTTTCATGATTTGAAACAAATTCGGTGTCTGCCTATTGCCAGTCAAAGCGAGCCGTAGTATTTCAGCGACATCACCGATATGACCGACATAGCGATCGGGATTTTGCTTATAAATCTTGTTTGAGGGGGCGAAATGGTAACGTTCGCCAAACTGCTTGAGTTGCCCGAACCAAGTCGATTCATCGCCATCAAGCGTCATGTCTTTTTTTAGATCGGTTAATAGCGTGACAATGATCGAACTGGATATCAGCGGATTGAACATCGACGTGCTAATCAGTGGTTCATACCTGTCACGATAAAAGTAAGCGACTAAATCGTAAATGCTTGAGTAATTTAGATAATCCTTGCGAGGATTTTCCTTTTCCCGCTCGATATTGATGATCGCTTTGAAAAATGAAGGGTCACGCATTATCAGTGTGTACATGTCATGGTGATAGCGATGTCCGTACTTGATGGCCCGATCAAGCAAATCATCGCTAGTAAGCTGCGCGATAAATTCCTTGGCGATGAAGTTGACTTTTTGCATATCGAATAGTGCTCCATCAAGCGACATCTTCTCAAACGAAAACACGAACGCGTCAATCGGTAATGATTTATTAGCGAGACGCCATTCTTCAAAGTTGGAATTGGCAATCGTCATTAAGTACTCGATTACTGCTTCGATTGGGTAACCTTGTTCAAGAAAAAACGAAACGGCGGCTTCCGAGTCTTTGCGCTTGCTTAGCTTCCGCTTCTTGCCCTCATCAAGCTTCATAATCACGGGCAAGTGGGCAAATCGTGGCGGTGTCCATCCGAGCCGTTCAAACATCTCAATGTGAATCGGAAGCGAAGCGAGCCATTCTTCACCGCGGGTGACCACGGTCGTTTTCATAAAGTGATCGTCAACGACGTGGGCGAAATGATAAGTTGGCAGTCCATCGCTTTTGAGGATGACGATGTCTTGGTCGTTTTGGGACAGCGACAGGTTGCCCCGCACTTCGTCGAATACTTTGATGTATTTTTGATGATGACCATGGCTACGAAACCGCACGACAAAAGGTCGTCCATTTTCAACGTCTTTAATCGCCTCGATAATCGGGTAGTCGCGATACTTCGCAAACGGTCCATAATATCCGGTCACCAATTTTTTGGATTCTTGCAGTTTGCGAAGCTCATCGAGTTCTTCGGTTGAGGCGAAACAAGGATAGGCATCGCCGCGGCGCACCATTTCTTTGATGACTGTTTTATAAATGGGGGCCCGTTCACTTTGCCGGTAAGGGCCGTAATCGCCAGGATATTTCGCGCCAAATCCTTCGGTTGGGCTGACACCGAACTCGGCCATTTGCTCAACTAGCGCCATGTCGCTTCCAGCGATTTCGCGCTTGCTGTCGGTATCTTCCAGCCGCAAGAAAAAGACGCCACGACTTTGCCGAGCAATTTTATCGGCAATCATCGAGGTAAACAAACTGCCCGTATGTAAAAAACCAGTCGGCGATGGGGCAAATCGCGTGACTTCGGCTCCTTGGGGCAAATCACGTTTGGGAAAACGCTCTTCCAAATTTTCAATCGTGTCTTCGATGTCAGGAAACATCGCATCCGCCAAGCGGACTAAGTTCATATCGTATTTCATACCATAATATCTTACCATAAATAATGCGCCGTTCACTAAGGTGAATTAGCACTTGAAATCATTATGTGTTTTGTATAAAATAATGAGGCACTGCAGGTGTAGTTCAGTGGTAGAACACTACCTTGCCAAGGTAGTTATGCGGGTTCGATTCCCGTCACCTGCTCCATTTGTCAAATAACGGTCGCTCGAAACGACCGTTTTTAATTTATGGTTCCTATTGTTCGTCACCATCACGAGGATGGTCATTGATGTCAGACAGGTGTTTGCCTAATTCGCGACGAATATCATCACGCTGTTGTTCGCTTAATCCTTCGATACTATCGAGTTCCGATAGAAACGCCCGGATCTGGTCTTTGGTATTGGCAAGGTAGTCGGACTCGAGTGATTGATACATGATGGCTAACACAAGGAAATAGTGGGGGATAAGCAAAAACATGCCGATTAATGCCCCAATCAGCGATAATAGCGTGACTAATAGCGGTGTTAGCGAAAAGATCAAACCTAAGAGAAGACCGACACCAAATCCTAACGTCAAGCCCAACAATGTTGGCCACTGGTTTTTAATTGTTAACTGAAATAAGCGCTTGCGGTTTTTGGCGATGACTTGCTTATGAATTCGATCGAGTTCGGGGAAGGCGGTCGGGAGTTCGACGATTAAGTAAAGAGCCGGAATCTTATTAGAAAAAGACAACATCAAATAAATAAAACTAATGAGCGAAGAGATGGCCATCAGTGATGTCAAAAACGGCGCTAAAACAGCGCCTTGGCGCGCTAGAAAATCACTAATATCATTGGCGTCGAAACTAGTCGCGCCCAATAATGCCATCTCGTCGAAAGCCGCACTCAGTTCAGCATTAAAATAGGGCGCTAACCACATGGCTAGCGAAGTCACGACAATCAAAGCGATAAAGGCCAACAACGTCATTTTCAGTAAGGTCACATAAGGGTGCACGAGACGACGGATAAACGGATTCATGCCCGGAAGCAAAAATCGATAATACTCGTTTAACGCCAACGGATGGTCACTGACGATTTGCGTGATCGAGACGATGTAGGCAAATGAAAACGGTACAATCAAAAACGGAAAGGTCACGATCAAAGAAAATGGGAAAACAATCGCCAAAACGATTGTTACGAGCATAACCATGACCAGGGGTACCGCTAGAGCCAATAACGTCTTGAAGTGTGTCCGATATACGTCGAAGGCATCTTTTAGCGGCGGAAGATTAACTTTCCCCGGATTCACGGTAGCGTCCTTTGACGAGTTGGTAAATATCTTTAACGGCAACATCGAGCTGGGCTTCATTAATTGGGGGAATGTCGCGCGATTCAATCGCCTTGATCAGTTTTTCCATTTTGCTTAACTTAACGATGTAAGTACTTTCATCATTCGTGACAATGTCATCAAGTAGACACCCTTCATTGACGACGATTAAATTAATAAAAAGATGCGGGTCAAGTCCAGTCACGAGCGCTAGTTTGTCGATGCGAACTTTGTTAATTAAAAATGGATTGGAAATATATTTGCCACGACGTGACAAATTGGGATAAAACATCCAATTGGTATCTCTGTGTTTACCGGTCAGCGCGCCATCGTAATAGCGATCTTTGATGACGTAGATGAACTTTTCACCAAACAGCAAATGATCGATGTGGGCTTCGTTGGCATCGTCGAGGGGGACACGGACTTGATTAATTAAATAAAAATCGTTATACAGGGCCACGTGATAAATACGTTTGCCAAAGTAAGATATCAAATGGCGTTTCATGAAGCGCCTTCTGCATAGGGGAAATAGTAGCCAAACAATGCTGGCCATAACGAAAACCGACAGGATAATCGCAATGATTATCTCTAGCGGTTCCATGGATTAAGCTATTTCAAGGGCGACTTCCAGCATTTGTCGCAGTCCTTGTTCGCGCTGTTGGGCGCTGGCTTTCTCAGGTTTTAGGAAATGATCGGTGACTGTCAGCAGGCAAAGCGCCTTTTTTCCAAGTCGCGCAGCCGTAGCATATAGTGCGTATGATTCCATTTCCACGCCCATGCAACCTAACGCCGCCCATTTTTTCCAGCTATTGGGGTCGACGTCATAGAAAACGTCGCTGCTTAAGATGTTGCCGACATGAACGGGTAAATTGCGTTTTTGAATGGCATCGTAAGCGGCCTTTGTCAGTTCAAAATCACTAATGGCCGAAAAAGTTCCGCCTTTTAAATCGAATTGTCCTGCCCAATTGGAATCGGTGCACGCCCCATTACAAATCAAAATGTCGAACAGATTGATGTCATGGCGATACGAGCCGCATGTACCGATGCGGATGATGCGCTCGACGCCAAAATGCGTGAATAGTTCGTGCGAATAAATACCGATGCTCGGTTGCCCCATGCCTGAAGCCATCACAGACACGCGTTTGCCTTTATACGTTCCGGTAAATCCTAAGACGTTGCGAACGGCATTAATTTGTTTGACATCGCTTAAGAAATTGTCGGCGATGTATTTGGCTCGTAGCGGATCGCCAGGCATCAGAACTGTCGGTGCGAAATCACCAACTTCGGCTTTAATATGTGGTGTACCCATTAATGGAATTCCTTTCAAATGATTATATGTCGATGACTTTAGTATGCGACAAGGCGTCAGCAAACGAGCGTCGCCGCGATTGCTTAATCAGAACAGCCTCGACCAATAACGTTAATCCCAGGCTCATGAAGCCGCCGAGCATCCGGCCAATAACTTCACGGAGAAACAAAGTCGGAAAATCAACTGGCGTCCCATCGTCTTTGACAATCGCGATGCGTGTCAGAAACCGGCCAATTGTTTGCCGTTTCCAAAGTAGCGGCAACACCAAATAATAACTGATGGCAACAATCGTGATGATCGGCATTACGATGATGGTCGTATAAAACAAGTTATAAATATTGGATGTGCTTCGCACGGCCAATGTCTCAAACAGAGCAATAATCGCTGGATATCCCAGCAAAAAACCGAACGACCCAGTAATCACTAGGTCGATGAGGAAAGATATGAAACGATGGATCGGACGAGCGTTCACTTTCGTTACCTCGTCATTATTCTAGCATAAAGCTAACTTTCATATTAAGGCGATTAACGCCGCGCCTTTGTAATCAGTTTCTTTAAGAAACGCCGTTTGGACTTGAATACTTTGGCATCGTGCATTTTCCACTCCCAGTTGGGTGAACCAATCGTGCCGGGTGTATTCATACGCGCACTATCGGATAAACCGAGGATATCCTGCATCGGAATAATGGCCACATCGGGGCTCGAATCAAGTGTCAGGGCGATGATGGAGTCAGCGACGTTTTGGTAATAATATCCGTAGTATGCAAGGACGTTACGGACTTGGAGACGCTGCTCTTTAGTTAAGGAGCGATACCAACCTTTGCTCGTTTGGTTATCGTGAGTGCCCGGATAGACGGCCATGTTCGTTTCGTGATATTGCGTAAAAATGATCGGTTTATCAAAGTCAAAACTGAATTGGACGATCTTCATGCCGGGGAATCGGTAATGGTCGCGTAGTTGCAAAACTTGCGGTCGTAAATCGCCGAGATCCTCGGCAAGTATTTTAAGCGTTGGAAAATTGGCGAACAACTTATCGAAAAAGGCATAACCAGGCGCTTCGATCCAAGCTCCTTCGACCGCGGTCGGGCAACTTGAGGGTATTTTCCAGTAGGTATCAAACGCCCGGAAATGATCGATGCGGATATAATCGAATAGTTTGGCGTTATAACTAAGTCGGTCAAGCCAAAACTTAAACCCATCTTTTTGCATTTTATCCCAATCGTATAAAGGGTTGCCCCAACGTTGTCCGGTTACCGAAAAATAATCGGGTGGTACTCCGGCGATGTGCGTGGGATGGGCATCATTGTCCAATAGGAACTGGTTTTGGTTATCCCATACGTCCAAACTATCAATCCCAACATAGATGGGGATGTCGCCGACTAACTCGACGCCTAATTTGTTCGCATACTTCTTTAATGCGGTCCATTGACGATATAGCACATATTGAAGGAACATCTCATATTTAATATCCGCTTCGTATTCACATAAAATGTCAGCTTTGGTTTTTATCCAATCACGGTGGGGCTTAGGCCAGTAGTGCCACTGCTTCAAATCGTTATGTTTCTTTAGCGTGATGAAAACGGCATAAGGATACAGCCATTCGTTTTGTTTGACAAACGAGCGATAACTGCGACCCTCAACAAATTTTTCAAACGCCCGATGGAGAAGTTTTCCCTTATAATCACGCACCGAATCATAATCAACGCGTGTCGCGCCCGCATGGAAGCGGGGCGCTTTGGTTAACAAACCGTCTTTGACAAGCATATCTAAGCTGATATATAGTTCATCCATCGCTTTTGATGAATAAGGTTGATAAGGCGAATTGCCATATCCAAGCGGATTAAGTGGCAATACTTGCCACAATTTGAAACCCATCCGTTTCATCGACTTGACAAACGAATAGGCTTCGGGACCGAAATCACCAATGCCGTGACGGCTAGGCAGTGACGAAACGGCGAGTAAAATACCGGCTTTGCGCATATGCTTCTCCTTATATCGACAACACGGCTGTGGTAAACGGAGGAATCTTAACGATCGTATTACCGCCTTGTTGAGAAATGGTTACGCTCACTTTAGAAGTCGGAATATCAGTCAACAACTGATAATTGCCTACTAATGTTTCTTCAATTGTTTCAGCACTGGTGTTGGTCAATATCGTAAGGGTGCCTTCAACAGATGCATATGCCAAACCGTAAGTTCGTGTGTCGGCTCCGACTTGTGTCACAGTCGCCTTCTCAATGAATTCATTATATTGGTTACGGACGTTAATGACTTTTCGATAATGGTTAAGTAGTGAATCGGGTATTTCCCTTTGGTCGTGGGCGCCGAGTTGTACTTGCAGGTTCATATCGTAGGTTGCCCCGTTGGGCAGGTCGGTTTGGCCGGTTTTGTCGGTTTGCGACCAAATCATCGGTAAGCGCTTATTTTCATCGATGCCAGAACCGCGCATGATGATTTCTTCACCGTAATAAACAAACGGCCGTCCCGGCATTAATAAATAGATGGAGCCCATCAATTTGCGTGATTCATCGGCATATTCGGGAAACATCAAGCCTCCGACGCGGTTTTGGTCGTGATTTGATAAAAATGGGGCGTCAAGTGCATTGGGATTGAGCGCTTTAATTTGATTCGTGTAATCGACGACAAACGCGGATAACGCCGCACCGTTAGCTTGCCTAACATTTTGATACATGCGCGTCGTTTGCACGGAAATCGGAAAATTGAAATAACTGTCGATGCCTGTCGTATAATACGAAGATATTTGTGCGGCCAAACTACCCCAAGGACCTTCACCAACGATGTAGGCATCAGGCTCGATGGCCTTAACAGTATTGTTGAGCCAGGTTAGAAATTCCAAATTTTTCGATTCATAGCCGGTGTAATAACTTGTCACGGCGTCAAGACGGAAACCTTTGACGCCTTTATCAAGCCAAAATTCGACGATATTGGCAATTTCATCGCGCATATCGGGATCATCGAGATTTAAGTCGGGCATGCCGCTCCAAAAACGCGCCTCATAATAAATCGTACTCGTGAGTCGTTCGTAGCCAGGGGCGAATTTATCCGACCAATTATAATAATTGCAATAACTATCGGGCATCGCACACGTCCCGTTACGCATCGCCGAGGCCGCGGAAGTAAACCAGGGATGACGGTTGCTCGAGTGATTGACGACGAGGTCGATAATCGTGTCGATACCTTGCTCGCTGGCAGCGGAAACATAGTTTTCAAAATCTGTCATCGTCCCGTACTCGGGGGCAATTGCGTAATAATCGGTCACGTCGTATTTATGATAAGTCGGGGAAGGATGAATCGGCATGAACCAAACGCCGGATACGCCAAAATCTTTGAGATAATCAAGCTTTGCTTGAACACCAGCCAAATCGCCCATCCCATCACCGTCGGAATCATAAAACGAACCGACGAATATTTCATAGTATACGCTACCGTTCTCGTTGGATACGGATGCAAATTCATACTCAAAAGATTGACAGCCTCCAAGCGGCAACACCGAAAGCGCCACCAACAAAGCAGGAAATAGTTTCTTCATGAAATCAGCCTTTGACGGAACCGCCGGTCACGCCGCTGACATAGTATTTTTGGAGCCAAATAAACAGCAAAGTAATCGGGATGGCGACGATGACGGCGCCAGCGGCAAAGCGCGTGAAGTATGTGGCGATGTTCTCACGCATTAACATCCAATAAAGGCCCCGGGCAACGGTGTAGCTTTCCAAGCGATCGCCAAGCATTAATCTGGCAAAGATGAAATCGCCCCACGGTCCGATAAATGAAGTAAGCGTCGTGTAAATGACGATCGGTTTCGATAATGGTAACGTGATATGCCAGAATATTTGAGCTTTCGAGGCACCATCGATCATCGCCGCTTCGTCAATCGACTTGGGAATCGTGTCGAAAAAGCCTTTGGAAATGTAATAGCCCATCGCCGCGCCACCGCTATAAACAAGAATTAATCCCCAAATTGAACCAGTCAAGCCGATTAATTTGAGAATGTGATAAATCGCGATCATCGTCATGAAGCCGGGGAACATGCCCAAAATCAGAATAATCTTCATCATTGGGCGTCGGGCTTTGAAATCAAGACGTGAGAAGGCATAACTAGTCAGTAGCACCAAAATCGTTGAGATGACACACGTAAACGCGGCCACGATAAACGTATTCAAAAACCATTGCGGGAAATTGACGCGGTCGGCGCTGTTAAGTGAAAGTAGTTGGATATAGTTATTAAACGTATAATTGCGCGGGAAGAAATAACGCGACACAGCGCCAGTCTCGAGTCTAAACGACTGCAGGACAAGCCAGAAAATTGGGATGAGCCAAATCACACTCATGATTGTCAAAATCGTATAAATGACGATGTTGGAAACAATCTCGTTCCATTTGCGACTTTTGATCATTGGAATTGGTCCTCCTTCTGCACGGCGCCTGTTTTCGAGAACATAATCAGCGAGACGAAACTAGAAATCATAAAGATTAAGATACCAAGTGTTGAGGCAATCTTGTAATCGGCTTGGTCGACGGTTAGTTTAAATAACCAAGTAACAAGCAAATCGGTCTCGCCGGCTTGGAATAAATTCAGCGAGTTGGGGCCGCCACCGGTAAGGAAATAGATAACATTAAAGTTATTAATGTTTCCAATAAACGCCGTCACCAAATACGGACCGGTGACGAATAGCATATAAGGCAAGGTAATCTTGAAAAATTTCGTTAACGGACCGGCGCCATCAATCGTCGCGCTTTCGTATAAATCTTCAGGGATGTTCATCAAGATACCTGAAGTAATCAACATCGTGTAGGGGACGCCAACCCATAAGTTGACGACGATAACCGTGGCTCGCGCCATGTCACCCGTCCGGAAGAATGAGAAATTGCTGGCGACCCATCCCAAATCTTTCAACGCTTGGACGACGGGACCGGCGTCATCGAGAATGCGCGCGACAACGAGCAAACTAATGAACTGAGGCACGGCAATTGTGATGACGAAAATCGTGCGCCACATCTTTTTTAGTTTGATGCCCTTCTTGTTAATCATTAAGGCGAGCACCATCCCGAAGATATAGTTCAAGAAGGTTGCAAACACGGCCCACACTAGTGACCACTGCAATATTTTAAACAGAGTTCCCGGTAAGTTGCTGTAGTAGGCATTGGAACCGCTGAACATGTTGATGAAATTATCAAGCCCGACCCAAGTAAATAACGATCCTGGTGGCTGATGCGACCGATCAAAGTTCGTAAAGGCAATCAAAATCATGAATATGAGCGGTAAAATCGTAAAGGCGAACGCCGTCAAGGTCGGAAATGACAAAACCGTGACATGGAATTTCTTATCCATTAGTTCGCGGATATCTTGTTTGAACGTCGTTGGTTGTTTGCCATTCGCCAGCAAGGTTTGATTCTCATAGGCCGATTTGATGTTTTTGGCATAAATCATTAAGAAAGCGATAATTAGCATGATGACGGCGACAGAAAACAGCAAAATAAGCATCGAGTTATGGCCTCTGACGGCCGGTACGTAAACGCCTAAATCAGGATCCCAATGTGCCGGTTCCGGCAAATCCGTACCCAAAGTCGTAATTAATCCAAGATAGTAAGCGCCAAAGAAAATCATCATTAAGATAAAGCCGATTTCGGCGACAAGATAGGTAATGCCCTTGGCAACTTGACCATTAAATAAGTTGCCCGAACCCATCATGATATAAGACAATCTGGTTTTCCAATTGCCTTTGATAAAAGTAGACCAGTACGATTTCGCGCCTTTATAAATAGCTTTGCCAATGTAGATGGCACCTTTATAAAGTCCGACAAAAATATTTAGAAAAGCTTTGATAATCGTCCAAATGAAATCGAGAACGTATAAGACAATCGCCTTGAAAAAATCAAATATGGCTATTGCTAGCCATTTCCAAAAAGGTAATCTCGTTTGTTCCTTCATGTGTCGCTCCTTGTGACATGCCGGGCATGTTACTGCCCGGCATGCTTGTTGTATTCAGGATGCTGATAATTTTTATGAAGCGCTTGCGGTCGCTTGAGCGACAAGGATATCGAGCGCTTCTTGAATCGTCGTGATACCAGTTGGCAATTCATTATTGACCATGGCATCGGAGAAGGCACCCATCGGAGCCCAGTAACTGCCACCAACCGAGGTTGATTGGAGTGAGCCGTATGGAGCTTGGGCGGCCAAACCGGCAAGAGCGACGTTGGATGATAAAACGTCGGAAGCGCCAGCGGCTAAGTTCGAGGGTCCAAGACCACGGGTTTGAGCCCGGAGCAATTGGTTGTCTTCGTTGGTAATGAATTCGGCGAAGGCGTGCGCGACTTCGGGGAATTCGGTGTAGGCGTTGACACCAACAAGTTTAGCACCGACAAAGGAACCGAGTTGTTGTTGTTCATCGTCGCCATTGGTGAAGGTTGGAAGTTTCGTGGCGGCATAATTTTCGCCTAAAGCTTCGGAAATGTTGGTAGCTTCCCAGGTACCGGTAACGGCGGCGATGATGCTTTCTTCAGTGAAGAGTTGGGCGAAATCGCCAGAAGTAATTAAGCGTTCGGAACCATAGGCGTCCCACATACCTTGGGCGGAAGCGAGGCCAGCGGCATTGTTCCAATCCATCGTTTGGGTCGTGCCATCATAGCTGATGTTGCCTTCGGTTAAGAACCATGAAGCGGACATCCAGCCACCGGCTGTTCCAAAGTGGATGCTGGCGTCTAATGTTTCGGCTTTGGCAATCATCGCATCAAGCGTCAACACTTCGGTTTCCGTCAGTTTCGATGAATCGTAGTATAAGAAATAGCCATTGTCAGCCGTTTCAGGATAAGCATAGAGCTTATCATCTTTGGTGGCAGCGGCGACGGCCCATTCGACGTCACGGGCTTCGACGACCGAACGGAATTGTTGCACTTGCGAGAGTGCGCCGGCATTAATCAAATCAACGAGTTGATCATCCGGGAAAGCGAAGACGTCAGCGCCGGCTTCGACATCAAGCGTTAAGGTCGATTTGAGATCGGGTTCTTCGACGACGCCGAGGTCAAACGTGATGTCCCATTCCGGGTGTTCTTCTTGGAAAGCGGCGGCCATTTCAGCAAGAATCGTTTGTTCCGCTAATGGTTGCCAAACTTTCAGGGTTACAGCAGTTGGTTTGTTGCAACCCGCGAGCGCGCTTAGCATAATGCCAGCAGCTGCTACTAGTGAGAATTTTTTCAACATGAAATTCGTGTGCTCCTTTCATTTCGCGAGAGTGTCTTTACATAACAAATGTAGTTCGAATAAGAACAATTGACGAAAAGACATCTCAAACGAATTCGTGTTTACATACTGATATTATACGAAAATTTTTCTAATAGTAAACTATTTTAGTAAGCGCTTACGCGTGGATAAAAAGGCAAACAAAAAGACCGGTTTTAATTGCCGGTCTTAATAGCAAGTTATTATTAAATAATGACGTTGGTCGTTTCTTTATCGAACACGTGGGCTTTTTCAAGATTGAAGAAAATCTTGATCTTGTCGCCAATGAAGTGTGGTTTGATAGCCTGGACTTTACTGATGACATTGCCACCGGCAAGATCGGAGTGAAGAATGTATTCGTGGCCGAGAAGCTCAGCGACTTTAATTTCCACGTTAAATCCGGCATCAGCGTATTTGGCTTCAAGCTCCGGATCGTCACCGCGGACATCTTCGGGACGAATGCCGAACACGACTTCTTTTCCTTCATAGTCTTTCAGTGATTTTTGGAACGATTCGGGAAGTTTGAACTTCACTTTGTCATCAAGATAGATCGTACCTTTTGAATATTTGGCATCGATTAGGTTCATAGCTGGCGAGCCGATGAATGAGGCGACGAATAAATTCGCAGGATTGTGATAGATGTCGATTGGAGCGCCGATTTGTTGGATGTAGCCACCCTTCATGACGACGATGCGCGAGGCCATCGTCATCGCTTCGGTTTGGTCGTGAGTGACATAGATTGTCGTTGCGCCAAGATTTTCGTGAAGCTTAATGATTTCAGCGCGCATTTGCACACGAAGTTTGGCATCGAGATTGGATAGCGGTTCGTCCATTAAGAACACTTTGGCGTGTCTGACGATCGCTCGGCCTAATGCCACGCGTTGCCGTTGACCGCCCGAGAGCGCTTTCGGTTTCCGATCGAGGAATTGTTCGATTTCGAGAATGCGGGCCGCTTCGTGAACGCGTTCATCGATGTCTTTTTTCGGCATACGGCGAATCTTAAGCCCAAATGCCATGTTATCGTAGACCGACATATGCGGATATAACGCGTAGCTTTGGAATACCATCGCGATGTCGCGGTCTTTGGGGGTGACGTCGTTCATAAGTTTTTCGTCAATGTAGAGTTCGCCAGAAGTGATGTCTTCGAGTCCGGCGATCATCCGTAGTGTCGTCGATTTGCCACAACCTGATGGGCCGACGAAGACGACGAATTCCTTGTCCTTGATTTCTAAGTTGAAATCGAAGACGGCTTGCACGTTGTTGTCGTAAATCTTATTGATGTTTTTCAGTAATACATTTGCCATGTGGTGTACCTCTTAGCAATAAATATATCACAATGTTTAGAAAGGGATTTGTGCAGTGTGCATAAATTTAGCCGATAATAGCTTGTTGCGCCAACTTAAAGTAGAAAGCATGATGATAATCGCGGATGTCGAGCCCCGTTTGTTCGATAAATTTGTCAAGTCGATAGTTGAAAGTGTTGCGGTGGACATATAACTTGACGGCAGCGCGCGTGGCGTTTAATCCAGCATCGATAAAGGCCTTGGCGGTCAACATCAATTCGCGTGACACGTTGGCGAATTGCGCTCTAACGATCGCAATCATTTTCGAATCGTGGGCTAGCATACGTTCGAACAACACTTCGCCTAGATGCAAGCAAGTTTGTCGTCTGGTTTTATAAGTCACTTCCAGTGCATACCAGGCGAGTTCATCGGCTTTGTGGGAAACGATTGAAGTCAATAGGACGCCCAAATCACTATGAAAAAGTGGTAAAAGAACGGTCCAAATATCAAAAAAAGCAGCGTCAGTCAATAGATGACCGGACCGCGAATCACGCATGAAAAACGTAAATGGTTCGGGATAAGTTGCCCTAATCAGATCACGAAAAGTCGTTGCATTAATCGGATTGTCAGCCTTAAACAGGAAATATTTGTTCATTAAAGCGAAGTCCCGGGATCAAGTTCGAGTAAATACGATTCAAATGGACGAAGTTGCAGCATAAGTCCGCGTTTTTCCATGCTTGGATAATTATGCAGTAAAACTGTTTTAACGCGATAACTAAGTTTAAACGGGACTTCATACGAGCGGAAATTGGATATCACGAGTAACGGTTTCGCGCCTTTGTGAACATAAGCAAACACGTCGGCATGATCTGGTTCGACTAGTTCAAACAATCCTTCGAGCACGGAGTTCAATATCGAAGGATCTTTTCTAATTTTTAGTGCCGTTTTATAAAAATTGAGAATCGAATCGGAATCGGCCTCTTGTGCCGCGACATTAATCGTTTTGAAATTGCCGTTGACTTTTTGATTTGGTGTCCCCGTGGTGAATCCGGCGTTATCGCTACCGTCCCATTGCATCGGCGTTCTGGCGTTGACGCGCGAGGTACGTCTTAAAAATCGAATAATTTGCTCTTCGCTAAGGCGGTTGCTTGCTTTTCTAGCATAATTGAGCGCTGACACGTCTTTAAAATCGGTAATGCGTGTGTAGTCGACGTTACTCATGCCAATTTCTTCTCCGTTATAAATAAACGGCGTTCCGTACATGAACAAAAGCGTAGTCGCTAGCATCTTAGCCGATTCATTCCGATAACGAACGCTCCCGTATTGAGAGACAACTCGTGGATGGTCGTGGTTACCCCAATAAAGCGGTAGCCACGCTTTGCCGTTACATGCGTCATACCATTTCTTGAATAAATGTTTGAGGTTTTTAACGTTGGTGACGATTTGGTAATCGAGTTTATCTTCGCTTCCATAGGCGCCATTTTCCCAGCATGTATCGAAATTAAACACCATGTTAAGGGCACCCGTTTTGTAATTGCTGTATTTGAGTGCTTCATCAGTTGAGGCCAATCCGCCGACTTCACCGATGGTCATGATGCGCGGATACTTAATTAAGACTTCATCTTTGAATTCATTGAGGTACTCGAATAAGCGCGGAATTGAGGAGAATTTACTCATATCAAGCGTGTAGCCCTCGATATTCGCTTTTTGAGAGGAATCTTTGAAGGTCAAGTCTTTGGCTAAATGAGCAATGGCATCGAGCCGGAAACCATCGACGCCCAAATCAAGCCAATACCGGGCTACGTCATATATTTGGTTACGAAGCGTTTTATTCTCCCAATTCAGGTCGGGCATTTTTTTTGAAAAGATGTGCATGTAATATTGTTTGGCCATCTCATCATATGACCACGCCGATTCGGAGAAAAAGCTGCCCCAGTTGTTCGGCGGTATCATCGTCCCGTATTCGTCGTATTTGGGATCTTTCCAGATGTAATACTGCCGTTCCTTCGAGTAGCGGTTCTTTCGAGCTTCGATAAACCAGCGATGTTCGTCGGAAGTGTGGTTAAGGACGAAGTCAATGATAATTTTGATGCCGCGGGCATGCGCCTCCCGAAGCAACACTTTGAAATCGTCGTTGGTGCCAAAACTCGGATCGACGCGCATATAATCGGCGACGTCATAGCCAAAATCGTCCATCGGAGAAGTGAAAAACGGGCAAATCCATAGCAAATTGACGCCCAAATCGCGAAGGTAATCCAATTTATTAATAATGCCGGGTAAATCGCCGACGCCATCGCCGTTACTATCATAGAAAGTGCGTGGGTATATTTCATAACCAACAGCTTCTTGCCACCATGCTCGTTTCATAAGTATCCTCCTAATCGAATATCACGCGCCCGCTGCGGGCCGCATCAATCATTTTAAGCACTTCCTCACGGCTGACTTTCCGCGATATGTTTGGTAGATTGTCGCAATCAAAGAAACCGACATCAGTCGTTTCAAATTCATGCTCGAACAGCGGTTCCAGCAGTTTTCCTTCAAAGACGACCATATATTCAGGTATCGCCAGTGGTCCTTTAATCGGCGTGCGGTTAAGCACTCCCACAAGTCGTGTGATTTCGACATTAGCGCCAGCCTCTTGACGACACTCTTTGATCGCCGCTTGGGTGGGTGATTCATACAAATCGGCCCATCCACCCGGTAGCGAATAGGCGCCATCTTTAGCTTCTTTAACAAGTAGCACGTGGCCGGCATCGTTAAACACTATCGTCCGCACGCTGACGTTAGGTGTTGGATAAATATCGCGTTTGAAATAGCTAGGTCGTTCAAAATCAATGTCTAAAAACGACTCGAGCATTTGTTTACTCAGGTCTTGGATTTCTTTATAGTTGGCCAGTGCATAAGCATCGGTTGAATAAGTCAAGCCGATTTTAGCGATGGCGTGGACTTTGACGATGAAGTCATAAAACGATAGGCGATTCATAGAAAAATTATATCATCCAGTTTGTGCAACGAATACAAATCAATATGTTCTCATATGTAAATCTTTTTATGAATTGGAATGATTGATTGTATAATATTTAGTAGCCGTCATCCTTGGCGGCGTAAGGGAGTGCGACTTATGGTTTTAACTTCTTTCTTCCAAGATCCGTCGGTCGGTATTTATTTTTGGGCCGGCGTCTTCATTCTCGCGCTGATCATCGAGTTAATGGAACCACAACTCGTCAGCATTTGGTTTTGCGGTGGTGCCCTTATTTCGTTCGTGTTGGCGCTACTGGGCGTGCCGCTATTAATTCAAGCCGGCGTGTTTATCGTCGTCAGCGCCGTCTTGCTCATTCTCAGCTTTAAATTTTTCCGTAAATCGATTCTTGATCGGCCAAAAGTTCCCACTAACGCCGATTCGATGATCGATCAAGAAATACTTCTGCTTAGCGACGTCGACAAAACGACGCTGGGCGATGGTCTTTACAAAGACATCCAATGGAAAGTCATCGTCGACGAAGACATCAGTTTCCAAAAAGATGAAATAGCCGTTATCAAACAAATTAAAGGTAATCGGCTTGTCATAAAAAAGAAAGAAGGTAAATAACTATGAGACTATTTCCAAATCTTTTCTACACCGGGGCCGGTCAGGTCATCGGCTGGGTCTTCCTGGGCGTCATCGTCTTTATTCTCATCATCATCGTCATTCGTTCCATCGTCATCGTTTCACAGGCGACGACCGTTATCGTGCAACGGCTTGGTAAATACCACCGCACGCTGGAAGCGGGTATCCATTTCGTGGTCCCGATCGTCGACCGTGCCAGCAGCCCGATTACATTAAAAGAACGCGTCTATGACTTCCCGCCACAACCGGTCATCACCAAAGATAACGTCACGATGCAAATCGACACCGTCATCTATTTCCAAGTGACCGATCCGAAACTTTACACCTATGGCGTCGAACGTCCGCTCCAAGCGATGGAAAACCTAACGGCGACCACGCTCCGTAACTTCATCGGCGATTTGGAACTCGACCAAACGCTGACTTCCCGCGATACGATTAACCATCAAATGTGGAAAGTACTCGATACAGCCACCGATGCTTGGGGTATCAAGGTCAACCGCGTTGAGCTGAAAAACATTTTGCCGCCACGCGACATCCAAGAAGCGATGGAAAAACAAATGCGCGCCGAACGTCAAAAACGCGAAGCGATTCTAGAAGCCGAAGGTAAAAAGCAAGCGGCGATTTTAACTGCCCAAGGCGAAAAGGAAGCGGCCGTACTTCGCGCCGAAGCCGTCAAGATTAAAAAGATTACCGAAGCCGAAGGTGAAGCCGAAGCCATCAAGCGCGTCTATGAAGCGCAGGCCGCCGGTATCCGCCTCATCAACGAAGCCAAACCCGACTCGGCTTTCATCACGTTGAAAGGCTTTGAATCACTCGTGCAAGTGGCTGACGGACAAGCAACCAAGATTATCATTCCCAGCGAAATTCAAAACGTCACCGGCTTACTGGCTTCACTTAAAGAAGTCGTTGTCGACGATAAGAAAGCCGGCAAGTAAGTAAGAAAATTATCCAAACGAAAAGGCGAGTTTTGCTCGCCTTTTTTCATTTATTCGACGGTAACCGATTTCGCCAGGTTACGAGGTTTGTCAATATTAGCCCCCCGTTTAAGTGCCGTATAGTAGGCTAGGTATTGGGCCACCATTACTTTTGGTAGCACCGAAAGATGCACCGGAACATCGGGAACGACGATGGCATCTTTGCCTTTGGCCAGTGATTGACTGGAAATGACAATCACATGTGCGCCACGAGCTAAAACCTCTTGGAGGTTAGAGCGGATAGGAAGCGCCGTCAATGAATCGCTCACGAAGATAATGACCGGCGTGTCTTTATCAATCAAGGCAATCGGCCCATGCTTAAGTTCACCTCCCGGCAGTCCTTCAGAATGAATATAAGTGATTTCTTTAAGTTTTAATGAAGCCTCTAAACTTACATCATAATCAAAGCCGCGCCCAAGATAGAAGGCATTTTCCTTTGTGGCCAGGAAATCGGCGATTTTCTCAAACTTCGATTTCATGTCAATGACTTTCTTCAATGCCTCGATCACATGATACAAATCGGGAATTAATTGCGAATCGCCTTTTAACGCGGCGGCCAGTAGCGCTAATAAGGTAACCTGGGCGACGTAAGCCTTGGTTGAAGCCACGGCGATTTCAATCCCGGCGAATAAAAGTAACGTGAAGTTAGCTTCCCGATCAAGCGTTGAGCCTTTGGTATTGGTAATCGTCAAAAGCGGGAACTTGTATTGTTTGATATTTTTGACGCAGTGAATCAAATCGGCGGTCTCTCCCGATTGCGACACGATGATAAACAGCGGGTTTTTGCCGGTAATTACCGGATAATAAGCCCATTCCGATGCGATATAAACATCGACTCTTTTTCCCAATGCTTCCAAATACCGTTTCCCAATCAGACATGCATGATAGGACGTGCCGCACGCAAGAAATATTAGCTGATCGCTCGCAGTAATCGTATCCAGCAATTTGGGATTAAATAAGTAATTTCTCCCATCGTGATAATTATCGATTAGATGACGAATGACATTGTCGGCTTCTTCGATTTCTTTGAGCATGTAGTGGGGATATCCTTCCAAATTGATATCCTCGCTCGTCAAATCGGTTTGATGATAGCTAATCTTCGCTTTGCTGTTTCCAGGCAAATCAAAAACAGCGACTTCGTCTTTAGAAATATAGCCGAATTGGTGGTCAGTCAGGGCATAGAAATCTTTGACATGCTTGAGCATCGGGAGATAGTCGGATGCTAAGAAATTGGCGTCAGGTCCATGTCCGATAAGTAGTGGCGAATGGTTCTTGGCAAAGAATAGACGTTCATCGTCGCCTTGATGAATTATGACGAGGGCATAACTGCCTTCAAGCATCTTCATCGATTGGCGAAGCGCTTTCAGTACATCGCCCATTTGCTTGTAATTGTGTTCGATTAAATTGGCGATTACTTCGGTATCCGTTTCCGTATTAAATTGATACCCGAGGTCGCTTAGCATTTGATGTAAAGCGCGATAATTATCGATGACGCCGTTATGAACGAGGGTGAATAGTCCGCTATGGCTAATGTGGGGGTGCGCGTTAGTTTCGGTCGGGGCGCCGTGGGTGGCCCAACGCGTATGGCCGATGCCGATGCCGGCTTCCAGCGATAGTGGCACCATCTCTTCAAGCAAATGAACACGGCCGGGAATACGATAAATAAGCGGCGCTTCTTCATGGGAAAAAGCCAGACCGCTCGAATCATAACCCCGATACTCTAACGTTTTAAGACCATCGATTAGATATGAACGTAATTGGCGACAACCAACCGCTCCAACAATTCCGCACATGTGATTTCTCCCTTGTTAATTAACGAATGCTTCGGCAATGAAGCTGTATACCTCATCGACATAGCGTGAGCAAATGGCGCTTGTCTCTGCTTCGACCATAATGCGAATAAGCGGTTCGGTACCGCTAGGCCTGATCAAAATACGACCCGTGCCGTTAAGTTCTTGCTCGATCCGGGCAATAACTTCCTTCAATCCAGCGTGTTCCATCACTTCTTTTTTATTGGCTACGGTGATGTTTTTTAACACTTGCGGATATGTTTTCAAATCTGATAATAACGATTCAATCGATTGGTTGCTCGCAGCAATAATGTTGAGCATTTTGACCATCGATAATAATCCATCACCCGTATTTAGTTCATCAAAAAAAATCATGTGGCCTGATTGCTCGCCACCAAGTGTTAAATGGTGTTTTTTAAGCGCCGCTTGAACATACTTATCGCCTACTTGTACTTCCATAAAGTCGATTTGAGCGCGGCGTAGTGCCATCTTAACGCCGATGTTACTCATGACGGTAAGGACGATTTTATTATCAGATAACGCGTTGTTGCGTTTCAGATCGCGCGCCGCCAAATATAACATGGCATCACCGTCGATGACTTCACCATGATGATTGACCATTAACAACCGATCGGCGTCACCATCAAACGCGAGACCGAGATCATAACCATTTTCAAGCATATGTTTTTTAAGATTCTTAATGTGGGTCGAGCCGCATAAATCGTTGATATTGGTGCCATTTGGCTTATCGAAAATCACATCGGCCTTAAGTCCGATTCGTGAGCATAATCCACTAATTAAATGCGACGCTGAGCCGTTGGCGGCGTCAATCAAAACAAACAACTTTGATAAGTCCGCGGTCGCTTTGGAGGCGACGTAATCGAGGTAATCATCGACTAGAAGCCGTTCTTCTTTGGAGCTTCCAATGTCTTTGCCTGTCGCTAAGGGCAGGTCATCATTTGTTTGATCAATATATTTTTCAATCGCTAGTTCGATGTCTTCTTCGAGTTTTTCACCAAATCGATTGAACACTTTAATGCCATTGTCAAAATATGGATTATGGGAAGCGGAAATCATAATGCCGAAATCAAAATTATGTTTGGTAACAAGATAGGAAATGCTCGGCGTTGTCGACACTCCGAGCTTCGTAGCGCTTGATCCGCTGGCGGTAATCCCAGCAACAAGTGAAGCACAAAGCATTTGTCCGCTGATACGGGTGTCGCGAGCAATTAAGATACGATTTTTAGAACCGTTGGGATATTGTCCTAAATAGCGGCCAATTCTGAAAGCGATACTGGCCGTGACATCGCGTCCGGCTTGGCCTCTGACCCCGTCGGTCCCAAAATATTTTCCCATGACTGGTTAATCCTTTTCCCTTTGTCCAATTTCCATGTAATGGATGAACAATTGCTTAAACTGGTCGATGAATACTGGCTCTAGTTCGCCATTGTATGCAATAGAGATGCGACCGGTTTCCTCCGACACGACAATGACGACGGCATCGGATACTTCCGAGATGCCCAGGGCGGCGCGGTGCCGACTGCCGTATTTTCCCGATAATGGTTTGGTCGTCGGCGGGAAATAGACGCTGGCGGCGATAATCATGTTATCGCGGATGACGACGGCACCATCGTGAAGTCGTGTGCCGGGATAAAAAATCGTCATTAATAGTTCCGAAGACACCGGAGCGTTCATCGGAGAACCGTTTTTGATGAATTCAGATAAACCGCTTTTTCGTTCGATGGCGATAATCGCGCCGGTTTTTGTTTTTGATAAATAAGCGACAGTGTCGACGATACATCCACTCAATTGGTCGCGGTCGAAATATCGCGATTGCTTCGGTGCCTGTTTTTTGCTTAAAAACAAATTGTTGACGAGTGGTCGCAGTGAGGCAATATTCACGAACATGAATATCATCGTAATAATCAGCAGGCTTGCCACCAGTGTAATCGTCAACAGGGAGAAACCGCGGAAAACATAAGCGATTAAAATGGCGATGACGTTGACGATAAACGGAACGACGAAAACCTTTCGTTTTGACACGTGATAGACAAGCACGAACAGCATCGAGAAAATTAAAAACGCTAATCCAATGTCAAGCCAAAAGTGCCACTCACCCCAAAGGGCCATCGTACCCATCATTTTTTGTCACCATGGGCGAAGCGGCTCGCTGCGGCCGCGGCAATCGCTCCGACGATGTCATCGAGGAAAGTATGGCAATGAGCTCCGTCTTTGCCATCACCATTAAGTGTTTCGATAATCCCGTATTTTTTCTTGTCGATAAAGCCAAAGTTAGTTAAGGCGATTGAGCCATATAAATTGCAAATACCATATGCCAACACTTCATCGACGCCATATAGACCTTCATCACGACGAATAATCGCTTCGAGATCTTTGTCGATGTAGTGGCCCGTTTCGGCTTGGCGATCAAGTTCAACAGCCGTCATCAGCGCAAACTGAACTTCGCGTTTATCGAGCACGGAGTTAATAGACTCAAGCAGTTGTTCTTTTTTAAGATCAACGTAATATCCTGCTTGTAAAAAACGCGCCACTTCGGCGATATCGTCGAGCGTGACGCCCCGATCATTTAGCAGCTGGATGCATTTAGCGCGGAAATTAATCATATTTTTGCCTCGAATACCATAAGTTATATATACTATCGTATCAAAATTAACTGGTATCAAAAAGACTTGTTTATCGGCATTTTAAGGGAATGGAGCAGCCAACGGGAATCGAACCCGCATATTCAGCTTGGGAAGCTAACGTTCTACCATTGAACCATGGCTGCGTCTAACAAAAATTATATGTAATAACATATATAAACTCAACATCAAACAAAAAAACTACCCCGAGAGGTAGTCGTTTGTTAATGGTGGATGCTGAGGGGATCGAACCCCCGACCTTCTGTACGTCAAACAGATGCTCTCCCAGCTGAGCTAAACATCCGGGAATGGTGCCGACGATAGGAATTGAACCTACAACCTACTGATTACGATTCAGTTGCTCTGCCGGATTGAGCTACGTCGGCAAGCCCTCTTAAATCGGCTTAATTATCTTATACAATCCCATAGTTGAAATCAAGAGTTAAGTTATGCTCGAATGGAGTTGCCTTAATAATTTATATTGCTATAATTGTCTAGGAAACTAAGATGACACCACAAATTCACGAGCATAAATTCATCAATATTTTTTGGCCGCTTCTAATCGAAGTGTTTTTGGCCGTGCTTGTGGGCATCACCGACACCTTGATGCTATACGGCGTCAGCAAGCAAGCCGTCGGCGCCGTCGGTAGCGTTACCACTTACTTAAGTTTTTTTAACGTCATGTTTGCGATTCTTTCCACCGGTGCCTTGGCAGTGTTCACGCAGTTTATGGGCGCCAAAAAGTACTATTCCACGCAACATGCCCTCAAATTGTCAGTCGTCATCAATTTGGCAATTGGTTTAGTTATCAGTTTTAGCTTTATCTTCTTTTCGACCCCGATTTTGCGCTTATTGATGGGTGAATCAAATCTTGTTCCAACTGCGTCGGTTTATCTCCAAATTGTCGGTGGTGCGATGTTTTTTAACGCCGTCACGCCGATTTTCGGCAACTATATGCGGGCGTTTGGCCATGATAAATCGCCGATGATTGCCAGCGTGGTCGCTAACGTTGTCAATATCGCGCTTAACTTTTTGGCCATCTTCGTATTCGAATGGGGCGTCGTCGGCGTCGCCGTGGCCACAGCGGCATCGTATTTCGTCAATTTCCTCGGACACTTGATTCTTGCTTATATCCATATTCCTCAAATCGATGAGCCCGAACAACACGCAATTTCCAATAAAGAAATTATCATCGACATGTTGAAAGTCGGCATACCTTCAGCCATCGAATTGTTCGTCTATTTCGGGGCGATGTCAGCGGTTGTTACCATCTTGAACATGTATGATCCCACAGGTCTACACGTTACTGTCCGCGTCACGGTCGAACATATCGCCGCGATTGCGTATATCCCTTCAGCCGCATTAGCACACGCCAACTCGATTAAAACGGGATTCCGTTGCGGTCGTCATAACTACGACCGGTGCATGGGCGAGACGTCACGCATCGCGATGTGGGGTCTATTCGTGTCGGTGTCCATCGCCATCATTCTGGCGTTATTCGGTGACCCGATTATCACGCTTTTCACAACCACGGAAGGGGCCCATGGCGAGGAATTACATGAAATCATTCATCTCGTGAAGGTGTGCCTGTGGATTCAAGTCGCGCTTGAAGTTGGTCGATCGATCAATCTGGTCATTGGCGAATCGCTGAAAGTCGCTGGCGACGCCCTGTTCGTCGGCATCCTTGGATTCCTTAGCTTAACGCTTGTCGTTGGCGTCGGTTCATTTTACGCGGGATACTATGAAGGCTACGGTGTCGTCGGTGTATTCATCGTCCTAGCGTTTGATGAAGTATTTAGAGCGTTAGCGATGGTATTCCGCTGGAATACGCGCTCCTGGTCAAAGAAAACTCTCGTTTAATAATATGGGACCGCAAGGTCCCTTTTAATACATCATTTCCATTGACTTTCAGCTCCGTTTTAATCTTGTTAAAAATGAAGCAATCGAAGTAGCAAATGGGCTTAAGCAGTTCATTTGCCAACATGCTTGTATAAGTGTAAAGTCTCTATGTAATAGAGGAGTAAAGCATGTCAGTATATCATCAGGGTCAAATGTCCCGCGTTAGTGCGGTCACACTTGTCGTGTCCGATATCAATAAATCGTTGAATTTTTATGCAGGCATTTTGAAACTAATGCCTAAATCGATAGCCAATAATGAGGTCGACTTATCATCGGATGGTATCACCACACTGATAAAACTTATTGAGGTCAAAGGAGCCAAGAAACCGCATCATCATCTTGGCTTGTATCATGTGGCGCTGCTGCTCCCATCGCGGAAAGAGCTTGGAAAAACGCTCGCCCATTTAATCAATGAAAAATACCCGCTCACCGGATTATCTGACCATCAAGTCAGCGAGGCCATTTACCTTGATGATCCCGATGGTAACGGCATCGAGATTTACGCCGATCGACCAGTAGTTAATGGCTATGATTGGCACTCTTACCGAAGTGATCAACTGACGTTACCGATGGATTATCGTAATGTGTTACTGGCGGGTGAAGGTGAACCCTTTACGCAACTACCGACAGACACGATTATTGGTCATCTACATCTTCATGTCGATGATTTGAGCAAAGCTAAACGTTTCTTTACGCAAGGATTAGGTTTCAGTGTCATGTTCGATTGGGGAGATTCAGCATCCTTTTTAGCTACTGGTCACTACCATCATCACATCGGCATCAATACATGGAATGGCAAAACGGCCACCATCAATAGTGAGCATGAAATTGGGATTCGTAACTACACCATCACGCTCCCTGATCGCGAAAAAGCGGTGACCATCGACCGCTTATCAAAGCTTGGATATCCAATCGATTCAGTAAATGGAATCCATACCTTTGATAGTAATGGCACGATGGTTAAATTGGTTTTTTGTTAATTAAGCCAATTGTTTGTCATAAATTAATGCGATTAGGCAATAATCATACGATTAACGCATGTATTTTTTTGGAAAACATGTAGAATTATTCATTGGTATATCCATATGCTACTTCGTAAACATTTTTGGCGCTATTACATCAAATACGGGCTGTCGTTCTTGCTCGGTCTTTTAATTCTTATTGCCATCGATTGGTATCAACTCGAAATCCCGCGCACGATCAAAGGCATCATCGACGGCGTCGAAGATGGCATTATTACCACGATTAATCAAATCATCCCACCGCTTATCTATATATCGGTAATCGTCATTGGGATGACGATAGGACGCTTTTTGTGGCGCTTTTTACTATTTGGTAACGGGCGGCGAATTGAAACAGATTTGCGCAGTGCCATGTTTTTGCACGCGACGAAGCTCGATCAAAATTTCTATTCGAAAAAGAAAATCGGCGGTCTCATGAGTCATTTCATCAATGACCTTAATTCGGTCCGGGAACTATTCGGATTCGGACTGTTGATGCTCGTTGACGGACTGGTGCTTGGGCTATTCGTGTTAGTCAGGATGTTTCGTCTTGACTGGCAGATGACGCTTTATGCGTTTATCCCGATTGCCTTAATGGGCGTACTCGTATTTTTCCTCGAAATGAAAATGGAACAAAAATATAAAGCGCGACAAGATGCGTTTGAAAGCATGTCCGACTTTGCCCAAGAATCATTTTCCGGTTTGACCGTCATTAAAGCCTATGTCCGCGAAGCCGTCGAATCACTTCGTTTTCGCACAAGATCAAAAGACGTTTATGACAAATCGATGAGCCATTTGCGCTACGCCGTCATCGTCAACATTATTATCGATGCGATGATTAGCCTCGTCATTCTCTCTATTTTGGCCTATGGTTCGATATTGATTGCCCAAAACAACTTGTCAAGTGGTGAACTAACTGAATACATTGCCTATTTCTTCACTCTGCTTTGGCCGGTCTTTGCCATCGCTTGGTTTTTAAACATCAATGGTCAGGCGCAAGCATCGGCTAAACGCATCGAAACATTCCTTGACGCGCAACCGATTGTGTTTGATAAGCCTGATGCGATTAAAGACGTGAGTTTGCACGGATCGATCTGTGCCAAAAACTTGACATTTAAATATCCCGATGCCGAGCAACCGATTTTAAAAGATATCTCTTTCACGATCAACGATGGTGAACTCGTTGGTATTCTAGGCCGTACCGGCAGCGGCAAATCGACATTAGTCGAACTTTTATTGCGCGTGTACAATCCTGACGAAAACATGATTTTCTATGATGAGTACGACGCTGCCAAACTATCGGTGAAGACGATTCGCGATCATATCGGCTATGTACCCCAGGATAACTTCCTATATTCAGACACGATTCGTAACAACATCGGGTTTTCGTTTGCGAAAATCGACGATGCGACACTTTTAAAAGCGGCGACTTTATCAGATATCCACGAGAACGTGTCGCAATTTAAGGACCAATACGAAACCGTGCTCGGCGAACGAGGCGTGACGATTTCCGGTGGCCAAAAACAGCGCGTTTCCATCGCCCGGGCACTAGCTAAAGACCCCAAGATTTTGATTCTTGATGATTCGGTATCCGCCGTCGACA
>OFEK01000109.1_pt1 | contig 117508 bp, 88 predicted proteins | sample 1521131 | NCBI WGS metagenome assembly OFEK01 (sample SAMN05720209, study PRJEB24109) | activated sludge metagenome | isolation source: Anaerobic digester | place: China | collected 2015-12-16 | reverse complement strand
GAACTTGTCAAGAAAATATTAAAATATTTTGATAATTTTTTGGAAAGTGTCTGGAAATGAGGGGAGGGAGGGGGTGCTTTTTAATTTGGTTTAAAACCAAACTCAACTTCATTCATCGCAGGGCAACATTTTATTTCAATTTCGCGAGATTCTGGAATGAATTCTCCATGTGGACTTGCTGGTACTACTTTATATTTTCCAGGACAAGGCAATTCGCAAGCAATATCAAAAAAGCTTTCTACCCACCAATCTTCATCAACCCGTTTTACTGACTCACCATTCACAGAAAAAATAGTGAGAACAGTACCTTTTTGTGCTCCATGAGGCATGTAAACTCGTAAACGAGCATTAGCGCTTTGATTGCAACAATCAGGATATTTCCCTGCTAAAGCTCTCCATGCAAGAACTCTCTGATTTTCTCCCAACCGTAATTCAGCACACCAATGATTTTGATTAGGATACATATACACATACTCCGACACCGTCAGGTGGTGAATACTGTCTCTGAGGTCTCTGGGAATTCGAATAGGAACATCAGGAGAGTCCTGACTTGCAGAGAAAAAACCAAACTCGTCATAGTTAGCCGCACCAGGAGTTGATGGTATTCGACGAATGTTTCCACACAGCCATTGACAATTCGGATCTGGAAAAATCAACTCCGCGGTTTTGGACTCAGCTCTCCATATTATCTCATCAGGTGCGGTCGCTCCAAGGTTATAGGCAATAAATCGCAATCCAGTATATGTACGGTTGTGTTCAATAAAAGGTACTACCGAAGAATTATTGGGATCAATAGGCACGGGCAAGCCTCCCACCATAGCTATCGGATTACCAATCTGCATTCGAATTTCTACTCCATCCAGACGAGTAATAATGACGGTGCGGGTATCAGCTTCCCATCGAACCATAGCGCCAATTTCTTCTGCCAGATAGCGTGCCATGAGGCTTACTCGCTGTTCACGCAAGATCGGTGCCGCATCCATAGGGCCTTTCTGCACACCATTTCTCCAGTATAACTTGTTATCTACCTGGTATTTCAGAGTCATCCTGCAATCACTCTCATCGATTGGAGGAATCTCATCGGCACAGGTCATAACCACGCAGATTTCATTCGATTGGGTAAATTCTTTAGCTTCAGCGTTTACTGCTCTCACAAAATAACAATACATCATTCCAACCGTAAGATCGTTTCGATCTTGAAAGCTGTTTTCCACTATGGCAAAATCAGTCAAAGGCATGGGGTGCTCCATACCAGGACCAGGTCCTCGGTAAACATAATAATGCTCTGCTCCAGGAACCCGATTCCACTTCAACTGGATATAACCGCACTCAGCTTCAGCAGATAAAGAGATTCCAAATCCAGGCTGGAAGCGTTCAATTTTCTCACGACAAAGTTTTTTTAGTTCTTGCTCAAATTCGTAGCTCGAAGAAGAATAATTTAGTGAAATGTAGTTGGAGTCATCCTCAGCTTCATATGGAAATTCAAAATAATCATAATCAGTATGAAACATACCCTTTTGAATAGATCCATCCCCAAAATGCAAAACCATCAAAGCATTAAAATTTGATAATAGCTCTTGCTCGTGCTTAATTGGTTCGTCATAATGAATTGAATGTAAAAAAAGATCGAACAATTTGTCTTCGGGGCGAATATCCAGCATCATACCAGGTTTATCGTTTGGAGGTATTTCCAATCCAATAGGAATAAGCTCAAGACCTTTTAGCAGGCTAGGATCAAAGGGTAAATTCCCATCATATGAATCTAGACTTTCAATCTTTTTTTGATCTGCAGGAGATAAGATGCATTTGGGGGGATCCTTTTTTTCACCTTTTTTTGTTGGCTCTGCTCGTTGTGTTTCTGATCCCTTTTCTGATGAACAATCAGGATAGGTCAATCCTGTCGGAGCTTCGACTGGAACCCCCAACAAATCTGCCAACTCTTGAAGTTTTTTTGCCCCATCAGTGCACGCTCCAACATTGCATCCTTTAAGGTAAACAGATGCTCCAGGGCAAAATTTGTCTTTTAATCGCTTCATCTCCTCTTTCCACTCTTTTTCATTTGTACAATTAATTTCCTTGTCCTTGTCTGAAGACAATCCACTGCCCACGGATATATTTCCGGGAGCACCATGTCCTGCAATTTTAAGCGATCCAATGCACTCATCATCTTTTAAAGCTCCAAGAATATTATCTACCATGTTTTTTACACTACTTGCCCTCAGAAGATGCTCTATGCCCATAGCTTCCTTCTTGTTTTTATAATTTTCATAGGTATCTTCCGTAGCTGTTTTTCCGTTTTTATCCAAGTCACGGTCATAAGGATTTCCAGCTTTATCTTTTCCTGTAGGTGGTTGCTCAACCACCACAATATCGACTGGTTTTAGTTTTGCAATAAAATATCCAGTGGTGGGAAATGGTATTGAAAATAGGAAGAATAAAGCAATAACAAACACAAACTCACGACAAACCTTCCGAAGATGCATTTCTTCCCTCCTTAAATTGATATTAAGAAATAGAAAACTTAAAGGAAGAATCTCAGCATTTTTTGGAAAAAGGAAGCTATGTTCTATACCGTTACGAAGTGATAGAAATTCTTCCTAAAAAAGAGATGTAATGCCATCTCTTCACTTTTGACTATATTTTAGTACAAGAATAATAAAAGCAAGGAATTTGCCTATATATTTTAAAAGAACTTTTTTTTAAGGGAAGCTTATGGGGGGCTTGAAAAATTGAAACTTTTCACGATTTTCAAAGCTTTTTCCATTTGAATTTGCAATTGATCTTCGCTAACAATAGGGGGGGTGTCTTCATCTTGATAAGTGTTTCCGTGGCTTAATATTTCCAAAATATATCCTTTTCCTTGGTGAATGGTTCGGTAGCTAAATCCATGCAATGCTTTCATCATTGCAGCATCAGAGATGGGAAAAACACTAAAAGGGATTTGGTTGATCTGAACGATTTCAGGTGCTTGATCGGTATAGGTACTCTTTGTTAGAAGCTCTTGTAATGAGAATTTATCGGTTGTAATGCTTGCCCGAACTTCGACCACCCACTCCAAAGCTTTTGGGGTTTTTTGTTCTTTATGGAAAACATAAATACAAGCCAGGTTCTCACCCCTACCTCCTGAACCCTGCATCCAAGTATCTTCGACAAGAGCATTGTATGAAAACTTGTCTCCAATAGGCATACCGAGAGGAACACGAAGATAAAATCCGTGTTCTTTAAAAGTAACGATTTCAGAAGAATTAGGTCTAGCTGCATCGATAGGGCTTCGATCAAGAGAAACACTATTTAGATTTCTGATGATATGGATGATACTAAGAACAGCCAAAAACGATAATAACATAACTAGTTTTACTCTTTTATTAGTTTCCATACCATTATTATATTCTAAAACAAGAAATTTTGTCTATGATTATTAGTTTTTTTTTAGCTAATCAAAAGATAAACTATACATTTTTAACAATGAAATGGATTTGTCAGACAAAGTGCTTTCAGGATGAAGATTTTTAAATGAACAGTGATGCAGATACATTCCCGTAACATTAATACTCGACCATACCACTTGCCCTGAAGATAAATCCCAAAACTTTATGGTTCGATCCTTTGATGCTGATATAAACGATTTGCCATCAGGAGAGAAAGCTACCGATCGGACAGAATGCTTATGATCATCAAAGGTTTGCAGGCATTTTCCATTCTCTATATCCCAAAGTTTAATGGTATTATCGCCCGATCCAGACAAACAGGTTTTTCCATCGGGAGAGAAAGCTACTGATCGGACATGGTAGCTATGACCATAAAAAGTTCTTAGGCATTCACCCGTATGTAAATTCCATAGTTTGAGAGTATTATCTTCAGATCCAGACAAACAGGTTTTTCCATCGGGAGAGAAAGCTACTGATCGGACAAAAAAGAAATGCCCCGTAAATGTGCGCAAACATAAGGAACTTTCAAGATACCACCACTTCATGGTGTTGTCCCAGGAACCAGACAAACAGGTTTTTCCATCGGGAGAGAAAGCTACAGCATGAACTGAGCTTGCGTGACCCTTATATGTGCGTTTGCAGGTAGCTGTTGAAAGATCCCACCACTTCAAGGTGTTGTCCCAGGAGCCAGATAAACAGGTTGTTCCATCGGGAGAGATGGCACAACATAGCACCGAGTTGCTGTGGCCTCTATATGTTTTTATACAGCTTCCAGTCTTAAGATCCCACAACCTTAGTGACGAGTCCCAGGAAGCGCTTAATATGGTCTTATCACTAGGGTGAAAGGCAACAGCACTGACTGAATCCTGGTGACCTAAAAAAGTTTGACTACACTTACCATCAGGTATATTCCAAAGTTTGATGCTTTTGTCGTCAGTTCCTGATATGCAAAACTGCTTATTGTGAGATATGGTTACAGCTCTAACAGAATGATCAAATCCAGTAAAAGTTCGAAGACAGTGCCCTGTTTCAAGATCCCACAACTTTAAAGAGCGATCCATAGACCCTGAAATGCATTGGTTTTGCATGGGCGATATTGTAATGCTTTCTACTGAATGATTATGTCCCACCAAAGTTTTTATACAAGTCATAGTGGAGATGTCCCACAATTTTATCGTTCGATCAGCAGAACCAGACAAGCATTTTCGACCGTCAGCAGAAAATACTACCGACCTGACTGAGCTTGCGTGTCCTTGAAAAGAACCCAGGCAAATGCCTTCCTCGATATCCCAAAGGAAGAAATTTTTATCTTCTGAACCGCATAAACAAGTTTTTCCATCAGGAGACACGGATATGCTCCGAAAAGAGTGTTCATCAGTGCATATGGTACGAACACATTCCCCATCGCTTAAATCCCATATCTTGAGAGTGTTGTCCCATGAGCTCGAGACTATATACTTTCCGTCATTGGTAAAAGCAACACAACGCACAAAATGATCATGTCCAAGGAAAGTACGAATACATGCTCCTGTTGAAATATCCCAAAGTTTGATACTTTGATCCCATGAACCCGATACGCAGGTGTTACCATCGGGAGAAAAAGCAACCGACCTTACAAAATATTGATGTCCAGTAAAAGTCATAATGGAGGTCCCAGAAGATATGTCCCATAGTTTTAGGGTGCTATCCCAGGAAGCAGACAAACAAGTTTTACCATCAGGAGAGTATGCAACACTTCTCACAAAATGATCATGTCCAAGGAAAGTACGAATACATGCTCCTGTTGAAATATCCCAGAGCTTTAAAGATCGATCCCCTGAGCCAGAAATGCAAGTTTTACCATCAGGAGAGTATGCAACACTACTTACCGAACTGATATGACCATAGGACAATATCATGTTTTCCTTGATAATAGAATGCTCAAAATGAGCACAAAAATCTTTACTTCTTGAGCAAACAATGTTTTTTAACTTTACACTCGATAGATCTAAGCAAGACAAATCCAAGCCACTGAGTTCGTTTCTACAGCTATGAATGACTTTAATCAAGTTTTTTATTCTTTCAGCAAGAGATCCATCAAATTGGTTTCGACAAAGCTCAAGTTGTTTCCAAATAGCTGAAGAACTTAGTGGTTTGCATTTCCAAAGTGCTTTTTGATCAAGATAGGGAGTAGAATAATGGATACCATCCATTTCACCAATCAGGTTGATGATCGCATTTTTTTGTGGAAACATAGCTTTTTCAATTGGATATAATTTTTGGCTATTATAATAATGACATTCGTTTAAGATATGCATTGCTACGAATGCTTCACGATAATTTTCATGTGAAAAACCATACAAACAATCACCATCAGCAGATGCTGAATGCTGAAAGATCACAATATTTTTTTCTACCAAGTCTTTTAGAGCATCAATGAGGGCTTGGTGATTAATAACAACATCTTTTTCAAAGAAGAAATCTTCTTGGGAAAGTTCCTCAAAACTCTGACTGTATTTTTTTTCCAATTTGTTGTTGAAATAACATGAAATTTTTAGAGCGATCTTGGTTAAATAATCTTCTGAAATGAGAGATTTTTCAGCAAATTCCATTTCATAAGCAAGAGCTGGCAATAGATGGAGAAAGACGAAAGAATAAGGTAGTAGGGTGTTGTTTTCTTGGGGATATTCATGTTTCATAATTTGATATAAAGCAATGATAAAATTCCAAAACAATTCCCCAGTAGTCAATATTGTTTTTTTATACCAATGTGAGGGATATTCTTTCATCAACCAATAAGAGTTTGCAAATATTACAAGATTCATAGGAGTGTTTAATATGCAGGGCAAGGACTTTCTTTCGGTGGTTTGCAGATCCTCAAGATCTATATCCTTGTTTTTCAGGTACTCGTTCATCACTGATTGATCAAGGGGGCAGAGAGTAAAACCATGCCAATCAGAGAACATACCGTCCTCTTTTCGGAAATCATAGCGACAAGCCACGACAAACTGAAAAGAACTGCTATGTTGTGTGAAATGTCCAATCTCTTTCAACAAAGCCTTTCTTTCTACGCTTGCTTCATAATACGAATCAAGCAAAAACAAGAATTTTATGCTTGAGCTTGAAGACGCATGAAAGCTGGAATCAAAAAAAATCTGTCGTATTTCTTCAAGACTTAAATCATTCCCTTGATCTAGCTTAAAGTAATACTCATAAATTTTGGAAACCAGATAATCTTTTATTGATTTGTCGCTTTTTTCAAAAAAATCAAACTCGTTCAATGGGATGTAGATTGGTACGGGCTTGGCGATATCTTGCACATATTCCTTCCATAGGTATAACAAAGAACAGGTTTTTCCTATTCCTCCATCTCCAGTGAGTGCAAAATGTTTGCAGTCATCTCTCCATAAAAATTCGACGGTTTCTTTGAGTTTGTGAGTTTCAGTCTCCTTTGAAAATTCAGTATCGGAGGGGGACAAAAGATTTCCAAAATCATCATAAAAAGGCTCTTTAATTCTTTTCAATGCAGGCAAAAGCGATTCGTCAAGACGAATATGCTCAAACCTTCCCCTCATGCTCGTGAATCGCTGAAGACAGTTTTCGCTCAGTTTTCTCAAAATGCTTTTTTTGGTTTTAAACTTTAAAAGATCGTTTTTATAGTCACCTTCTTCCCATTTGTTGCCTTCGGTAGAGAAAAATAGATATTTTGTTCTCCCAGTATCAGCGGAACTTGGAAGTAGGTATAGATTTGCTAACAGCTGATTAGTAGTACCTGCCTGATCTGAGCCAGAAAAAAAAATAGGTAAGGTTCGTTGGGAGTTGCTTGAAACCGAAACCTCAACATGGGAGTGCCCACACAGGATTAAATCCACTTGTTTTGCTATTTCTGTAAATACTGCTCTTCTATTTTCCGTTTCATGAAACTCAGAAAAATTTAGATACTCAGGAGGATGGTGCCAAACTGCAATGTTTTTTAACTCAGCAGAAGTATTTATGTTGTGTTCAAGCATAGCTTCCCACAAAGAAAGACCTAAAAAAAGCTTTCCAAGATTACTTGAATTTGTGGTGTTGTGAGGAGTATAGTGCCATGCACTATTAAAGAGTATAAACTGCAGATGATCAATTACTTTTACTCCACTTAGATACGAGCTTTGTTGTCCTAGTTGGTTGGAAGGTATTTTAAGATTGGCGCAAAACTCCTCAAAATCTGAAAATGGATTAGAGATTAACTCAAGAAGAGCAGTGTTTAGAACTTGATCTGAAGATAGTTGTACTTGATCTTTTTCGGATAGTTTTAAAAATCCTTTTAACAAAGGGTGGGAACAATTAATATCGTGATTTCCTGGAACTAGAACAAGACATTCAGGCGAAATCTCAAGAAGCTCTAAGGCATTGCTAAACCATTCGTACGCTAGTTCATAGTCTGCATGATTTCCATAATAAGCTATATCCCCAGACACCACCAGAATTGTGGGCTTCCAAATCGAGTCAAGTTTTTTTACTTTAATGATAAGCTGGTCTAAGAGGTCAAGTTTTTGGGTGTGTTGCTCATGCTCATCCGAATGAAAATACAAATCGGACAAATGCAGTATAACGTGATCAGGCATTTATACTCCTAAGCTCAAATTGTATATATTGTATCACTGAAGCATAAACACTCAAAAAAAACAGGGGGACGACACAGTCGTCCCCCTTTGTACAACTTTTTCTTTACCTTGTTTAAGGTAAAGCTAGCATCGTTTTAAACCAGCTTGTTCTAAGTAATCAAGCAACTTCTTGGTTCCATAATGAGTCAGGGGGTGAGATAAAAATAGGGGACCATCAGCAACTATCGTCATCCGCGCTTGTTTACCTTCAAAAGTAAAACCCTGAGTGTAGAGAACTGGGTTTTGACCAACTGGCCAGAATTTATTTGGAGCAGTTGAAGAAATCAAAGTCAAAAATCCTGGAATTTTTTGCTCCATTTCTCTGCTAATCTCATTGAAACTTTTGGCAGTAGGATATGCCTTCAACTTGAGAGAAAGCTCTTGTATGACTTGCCAATTTTCCATACCTGTGGCAGAGGAAAAAGCTTGTGACAATTCCTGAACTCGTCGATCAGTGCTTACATAGAAACCTCGAGATTCAGCAAAACTCGCCATCGGAAGGAAAACATCAGCCATTTGAGCAGTTTCAGTAAGGTGACTGTCCATAACCATCAAAAAATCCAATTTCTTCAGTATGGGATCGGGGTAATTCTCAGCAAAAACTAATAAGGATTTAATGTTCCCTTCACTTATTGCATTTAAAATTTGTTCGTTTTGAGCTGTAATGCCAAGCAGAGCTAGGGCTTGACTGTTGTTTTGTGACTTGAGTTGAACTATACCTCTTCGAGGTTTTCCGATATGTCCTGAAATCAGAGCGAGATTTGCAATCATCTTTGCCGCATCAGGACTTACCTTATGTTGGTCAAAAACGATCATAGCGCTTTTGGCTTTGTAGTAAATCTCAGCAATTTGTCTTGCATTTTCTCCAACATTTACCCTAGCTAAATCTTCCTTAAGCTCATCCCAGGCTTGTGCATTTCGTGGGATTGCCCCCAGGGAGGTAAGAGCAGAAGCTATCTCTTTTAAGAATGAGATTTGATGTTCAGTCGTTACCTTTACATGAGCCAGTTCATCCAATTGAGTGGAACAAGGATTAATTACAATAAGCTTGCTTCCAGCGTTTACAGCTTCCTTTATCTTGATAGCAGCGATTGTATGATCTTGGTATGGATTGGCTCCAATCAATACAATGACTTCAGTAGCAATTAATTCATCCAGAGTATTAGGTGAAGCATCCAGTCCAAAAACCTGAGAGATACCAGCATCAGGAAGTCCGAAGCTTGTGATCCAGGGGGTACGAAAAACTTTAGTTCCCAACTGATGGGCAAGGTACATTTCATTCGTGGTGAGTGAAGCACCAATGGCAAGAGCAGAACTATCATAACCATGTTGCAGGGACAATCCCTGCACCTTTTTAGCAACATATTGAAGAGCCTCGGGCCATTCCACTGGGACGAGTTGACCATTTTTTCTGATCAAAGGATTCAGCGCTCGATCTTTTGCATGCAGGAATGAATAGCCAAAACGCCCTTTAACGCAGAGCAATCCGTTGTCAACTGGACTTTCTTGGTCTGGCAATGCTCGAACAATCATATTGCCACGAGTTTGCAGATCGATATGACAACCAACACTACAAAAAGAACATAGTGTTTTAGTGCATTTGGTTTCAACTGGGACTGATTTATCAATTTGAAGTTTCTCTTGCAAAGCCCCTGTAGGACAAACCGATACGCACTGACCACAGGATATGCAATCCGTTTTTTCCAAGGGTTTATCCATAGCAGGTTTCACGATAGTATCAAAACCACGGTCAACCAAACCCAGAGCAGTAATACCCATCACTTCGCTACAAACTCTCACACAAAGACCACAAAGAATACATTTGTCAGGATTGCGGTCAATAAAGGGGTGAGTGTTGGGAATTCTTCTTCGATGCAATTCACCCATGAGTCTTTCAGGATGAACATGATAATCAGTAGAATACTTGATCAGCTTGCACTCAAAATAATCGTGACAACCACATTCCAAACATCGCTTAGCGTCTTCAATCGCTTGATCAGGAGAGTATCCTGCCACAATTTCATTAAAATTTCCACGTCGTTCATCCGGAGAAAGATGTTGCATATGAGGACGACATGCTTTGGGTCGATGTGTAAACTCATCTTCAGTTACATCGTCTCGCGTGACCAGGTATGGTTTTTCATAGCCCAGGTTTATTCCCTGTAGATATTCATGCATTACTTGAGCAGCTTTTTTTGCATCTCCGATAGCTTGAATTGCAATTTTATTGTTATCATTAATTGCGTCGCCTCCGGCAAATATCCCTGGAATACTGGTTGAAAAAGTACGGGTATCCGAAATAATAGTATTCCATTTAGTTTTATCAAAGCTTTCAAAGCCTTGAATATTAACATTTTGCCCAATAGCAACTATCACAGAATCAAGCTCAAGCAGTTCTTCGTCACCTGGAATAGCTATAGGAAGTCTTCGACCGCTAGCATCAGGTTCTCCCAACTTCATTTTTTGAAGCCTTATTCCAGTGACTCTTCCATCACTACCCACTACTTCAATCGGAGCTACCAAGTATCGAAAGTCCACACCCTCTTCTTCGCTTTCAATGATTTCAATTTCCTCAGCAGGCATTTCATCACGAGTACGACGATACAAATTGTAAACCTTTTCTGCACCTAAACGAATAGCTGTGCGACAAGCATCCATGGCAGTATTGCCTCCACCTATCACTGCTACGCGTTTACCTATTTTCATAGCTTTATTTTGAACTACATTGGCTAAAAAATTGATGCCACCATAAACCCCTTCAAGATCCTCTCCAGGACATGATAAAGCTATGCTTTCCCAGCAACCAGGAGACAAATAGACTGCATCAAAAGCAGAGCGCAAATGCTCTATATTGGTATCTCTACCAATACGAACGTTGTTTTTCATGACAACACCCATTTTTTTAATGATGTCGATTTCCTGGTTTAAAACTTCTTTAGGCAGACGATATTGAGGAATACCATACTTGAGCATCCCGCCCATTTCAGGCATCATATCAAATATAGTCACAGCATGACCCTGCTGGGCAAGATAATATGCAGCTGTCAAGCCCCCAGGACCTCCACCGACAATTCCAACTTTTTTTCCAGAAGAAGGTTTTATTTCAGGGATAAAAGGGTCAGTGAGATCAAGGTCTGCAACAAATCGCTTATGCCATGCTATCGAAATCGGTTCATCTCGAAGCTCTCGCCTGCATGCTTCCTCACAGGGATGAGGACAAACTCTGCCGATACTGGCAGGAAGGGGCAGTTGTTCTTTGATGAGCTTTAATGCTTCTTTAAACTCCCCGTTGGCTATAAGCCCAACATATCCCTGACAATCCGTTAAGCCAGGGCATTTTAAGACACAAGGAGGACGACAATCTCCTGTATGATCCGACAACAACAGCTCTAGAGCAATCTTTCGTGAAGATCTGATTCGCTCTGAGTCAGTGGTAATAAGCATTTTAGGGGTCACTTCAGTGGCACAAGCACGAAGAAGCTTGGAAGTCCCTTCAACTTCCACTACACATAGTCCGCAAGCACCATAAGTCTGGATTCTTTGATCATGGCAAAGCGTAGGAATATCGATGTGATTGTCCAATGCGACTTCAAGTATGGTTTGACCAGGACTCGCCAAACACTCTCTTCCATTAATGTTGACATTAAACTGATTCATTTTACTCATCCCTCCTTATAATGCTTCAACTGCATGAAAACGACATACTGATTTACATTTACCACATTTAATGCAAAGATCCTGCTGGATGGTATGATATTCTTTACGTTCGCCAGTAATAGCTTTTGTGGGGCAATTTATAGCACATACCATACAGCCAGTGCATTTTTCTTTGTCAATTGTGTAATTTAAAAGGTTTTTACAGCTATGAGCAGGACACTTTTTGTCACGAATATGAGCCTCGTATTCATGTCTGAAGTATTTCAAAGTAGTTAATACAGGATTGGGTGCGGTTCCACCCAGAGCACAAAGTGATCCATCCATTACTCGTTTGGAAAGTTCTTCCAACAACTCGATATCCCCTTCTTTGCCTTCCCCTTCAGTAATTCGGGTGAGAATTTCAAGCATACGCTTAGTTCCGATACGACATTGGATGCACTTCCCACAAGATTCTTTTCGAGTAAAATCAAGGAAAAACTTTGCCATACCCACCATGCAAGTGGATTCATCCATTACCACCATTCCCCCTGATCCCATGATGGCTCCAGTTTCAGTGATCGACTCATAATCAACAGGAGTATCAAAGAGAGTTTCAGGAATGCAACCACCTGATGGGCCACCCATTTGAACTGCTTTTGCTTTTTTGTCGTCCAGGATGCCTCCCCCTATATCGAAGATGACTTCTCTCAGGCTCAAGCCCATTGGAATTTCAACCAAGCCCCCTTTTTTTATCTTTCCAGCTAAGGCAAAGACTTTTGTTCCTTTGCTCTTTTCGGTTCCCATAGCTGCAAAAGCTGAGCCTCCGTTAAGTATAATCCAGGGGATATTGGCAAAAGTTTCCACATTATTGATGTTGGTTGGTTTGTTCCAGTATCCCTTTTGGGCAGGAAATGGAGGTTTTAAACGAGGCATACCCCGTTGTCCCTCCAATGATGCTATTAAAGCAGTCTCCTCGCCACAGACAAAAGCACCTGCACCCGCTTTGATCCAAACATCAAAATCAAATCCACTACCAAAGATATTTTTCCCAAGCAAACCTTTAGACCTTGCTTGTTCAATTGCTATTTCCAATCGTTTGATTGCCAAGGGGTACTCTGCACGAACATACAAAATTCCTTCATTAGCGCCTATGGCATATCCACCAATCATCATTCCTTCAATAACACTATGCGGATCTCCTTCCAAAATGCTACGATCCATAAAAGCACCTGGATCTCCTTCGTCGCCATTGCATACAATATACTTTGGTTTATCTTTTTGTTGAAAGGCCGCTCTCCACTTGAACCAGGTGGGAAATCCAGCTCCTCCCCTACCCCTTAAACCTGAAATTTTAATCTCTTCAATGAGTTGCTCGGGAGTCATTTGGCTTAAACACTTTTTGATTGCTTCATATCCTTCACATTTTAGGTAATCATTAATATCTTCAGGATTTATGGTTCCTGCGTTTCGAAGAGCAACCTTTTTTTGTTTACGTTGAGCATCAAGATCCTCAAGCGACATTTTTTGAGCTTTGCTGGGTTCTTTGCCAAGCAATGCAAAATCGATAATTTCAGGAGCACAATCGCTCTGCACTTGAACAAAAGTAGTTTTATTTCCAAAAACATCATATACGTCAACCACAGGTTCAAGATAACATGTTCCACAACAACCAGTAGTTTCAACACGATCAGACATGTTTCTTTGAATCATTTCATGGTTTAATGCTTCACAAACTTTATTGGCTCCTGCAGCTATCCCACAACTCCCCTGACCAACTACTATTTTCATGATTCCACCTTCCTATCATTCTCGTTCTCACTTTTGCGAAGTTCCTTCAGTATTTTTCTGGCTTTATCCGGAGTCAGCTTTGCGTAGGTTTCACCGTTGATCATCATAACTGGAGAAAGGCTACAACATCCAAGACAAGCTACATTATTTAACGTAAAAAGTTTATCCTGAGTGGTTTCTCCATCCACTATATGCAACTCGTCACATATCGCTTCTTCGATTGCTCCTGCTCCATTGACATGACATGCAGTACCTTTACATAACATAATCAGATACTTTCCAATTGGATTTAAGCGAAACTGGGTATAAAAAGTCGCCACACCATATATGATTGGTGCTTTAATACCTGTGGCTTCTGAAATTCTGTCCATCACATCCAAAGGCAAAAAGCCATAAACTTCTTGTGCTTTCTGAAGTATAGAAATTAAGCTACCAGTCTTTTTTTTATATTTGTCCAAAATGGGCTCTAAAAGACTCAAATCGCTTTGCATTTCATCCATTCTTTTTTCATACATGTTTGAAGACTCACAGCATTCTTTCATTGATACTCCTTTTGTTTAGATAAACTAGCGTCAAAAATTAAAAAGAACCCAATAAAGATTGGGTTAAATTGTTGGGAATAACTCGTGAAAAGTATCAGAATAGTTTCGGATTATCTTCCTTTTCGCTTTGCCAAATCTTTTTATATCCATAAAACCTCCAAAGAATAGAAAAAGGCAATCACATTTTCCATTATATGGTTAGCTTCCTTTTTTCCAATAATTTCATGCTACATTTACGAAAAGAGGGAACAGGAACTCAAAATGCAGAAATTACCTAAATTTAGCTTTTTTGACAAGTAATTCTTTTATATTAAACTACCTTTGGTATACGGAAATATACCAATAATAAAGTATTTTTAGGAGGATAGTTTTAATGGCCGATAAAGCATTTAACCCTTTTCAGATGGCACAACAGCAATTTGATAGTGTTGCTGAGAAATTGGGCCTGGACGAAAGCACACGCACTTTACTTCGTAACCCCCTTCGTGAATATCATTTTCAAATCCCAGTAAAAATGGACGATGGAAGTATCAAAGTTTTCCAGGGTTTTCGAGTTCAACACAATGACTCTCGAGGACCATGCAAAGGTGGTATTCGTTTTCACCCCCACGAAACAGCTGATACAGTCAAAGCCTTGGCCACTTGGATGACTTGGAAGTGTGCAGTAGTCGATATCCCTCTCGGTGGCGGAAAAGGCGGAGTCATTTGTGACCCACATCATCTCTCAGAAAGAGAACAGGAAGGTATTTGCCGCGGTTGGGTACGTCAGATTTCAAGAAACATTGGTCCTTTACAGGATGTCCCTGCCCCAGATGTTATGACAAGCCCTCAGCATATGCTCTGGATGATGGATGAATACGAAACCATCCATAATGGCAAATATCCTGGCTTCATCACAGGCAAACCCGTCGGTAGCGGTGGCTCCCTTGGTAGAACCGAAGCTACGGGTTATGGCTTAATCTACACCGTACGCGAAGCATTACGCGAAATGGGCATCGATATCAAAAAAACCACCGCATCAATTCAAGGCTTTGGTAATGTTGCACAACACGCTGGCAAGCTTTATGCTGAATATGGTGGAACCATTGTTGCTGTATCAAGCTGGGATCAAGACGACCAAGCATCTTACACTTTCAGAAAAGTTTCTGGTGTCAATGTTGACGAACTTCTTACCATCACCAACCGTTTTGGTGGCATAGACAAAGCTAAAGCCAAAAACCTGGGCTATGAAATTCTTCCTGGAGACGCCTGGATCGAACAAGAAGTAGATATTCTTCTTCCCTGCGCTCTCGAAAACCAAGTCAACGGAAATACTGCTCCCAAGATTTCCAAAAAAGTTATCCTTATGGGCGAAGGCGCCAACGGACCAACCACACCCGAAGCTGATGAAATCCTTAAGCAAAAAGGCATTTTCCTTATTCCAGACTTTTTAGCCAATGCCGGTGGTGTCACTTGCAGTTACTTCGAACAAGTACAATGCAACATGAACTATTTCTGGACCAAAGACGAAGCACTCTCCAAACTCGACACCAAAATGACTGATGCCTTTTTACAGGTTTCTGCTCTTGCCAGAGAAAAGAAAGTCTATATGCGCGATGCAGCATACATGATTTCAATTCAACGCGTAGCCAAAGCTTGCAAACTCAGAGGCTGGGTATAAGCTAGTCATCCCTTTTTCGTATTTATTTAAGCGGGGCTTTAAGCCCCGCTTTTTTTATTTCATTTTTTATTTCTAACTCAAAACTTCAAGGTATAATACAGCTAATCATGAATATAAGAGTGGAGTAAAAGTGAACAACAAACAAGTTAACATTAATGCATACGACTCTTTAGATGATAGTTACACAGAAAAGTTTAAAAAACTGACTCCCAAAGTCATCAGAGAGGTCTTACTTATTGCCAGCTTGTATGATGCTTTTCTTTTAGAAGAAGAAGGTCGATTGATTGATCTCATGATCCAATCTTATTCTCAGAAAGGTTATGGCTTTATCCCTGTAATAAGCAGAGTAAACAGCTTTGAAGAAGCCAGGTTAAAACTGGAGGAACACCCTTTTCAATTAGTAATTGCTGTACTTCGAAAGAATGATCAACACCAAAAACATCTGCTTCAAGATATCAAATCAAACTACCCTGATTTACCCTTGATTGGTCTGGCATTCCATTCCGAAGATTTGTTACCTTTCACTGGTAATGATAAAACCCTGATGGTTGACCAAGTTTTTTTATGGCAAGGAGAGGGAAAAATATTACTTGGAATCATCCAGTATGTTGAAGACAAAATCAATGCTCTGCATGATATCCAACTGCTAAACGTACCATGTCTGCTTCTGGTTGAAGACTCTGTTCCTTTTTACTCATCGTACTTTCATGTGATCGACGAAGCACTATGGACTCAAATGTCCGCTTCATTCAGAGATGACCTTCCCTACATGAGCAGAATCCTAAGATTAAAAGCCAGACCCAAGATACTACTCGCAAATACTTACGAGGAAGGGGTCGAGTACTACAAACAATACAAACACCATTTAATCGGTATCATTACAGACTTATGCTACGATCGATCAGGAAAAAAAGATCCCACAGCAGGAGTTGATTTCGCACAAATGCTTCATCTTTCTTTCCCTGATTTGCCGATTATCATCCAATCGAGTGAAAACAATGTTCATCCTTTGATAAAAAATATCGGAGCAGGATATCTTGATAAAAACTCCAAAACATTAATTCGAGACTTTAAAACCGTTTTAAATAAATACTTCGGTTTCGGAGAATTGGTTTTTAAAAATAGTGATGGAAGTGAAATAGCAAGAACGAGCACTATTGAAGGTTTATTAAGCATCGTTGATACTCTTCCGCCAGATATCCTTCGAAAGCAGTATGATGGCAACTACCTAAAACGATGGTTTTGGGTAAGAGCTGAATTTGAGCTTGCAGATTTACTTTATTGTGACGACTTGTTGGAAGAAAAAAATCCAATACGTTTCCGTCAGAAAACCAAGGATTTAATACAACTTTATCTCCGAAAATCAAAAATGGGTTCTCTAGTACCCTTCAGCAGGAAAAGCAGTTACAACTACTGGCACATTTCCAAGCTTGGAGAGGGTTCAATTGGTGGAAAAGCCAGAGGATTGGTTTTTATGGACAAAGTACTCCAAAACTTCCGTTTGGAAGAGAAATATCCCCAAATACATGTAAGCATTCCTCGTTCTCTCATTCTTGGAACAGATATTTTTGATGAGTTTATCCAAAAAAACAATCTAGCTCCAGCTTGTTTAAAAGAAGATTCAGATATGCGCATAGCTCACGCTTTTTTAAATGCTGAGTTACCCCCAACCGTTATTGGCGATTTGAGAGATTTTATCATGAACACCCGTAAACCTTTAGCTGTAAGGTCTTCCAGTCTTCTCGAAGATGCATTGTATCAACCTTTCGCAGGAGTTTACGCTACAAAAATGGTCCCTAACAACCACCTTGAAGCAAGTCAACGTTTTCAAAACCTCACCGATGCAATCAAGTTGGTGTATGCCTCCACCTTTTTTCGTCAAGCCAAAAATTACATCGAATCAACTCAACACCGTATAGAGGAAGAAAAAATGGGTATCATACTTCAAGAGGTAGTGGGGAGAAGTTGGAATAACCACTATTATCCCTTGATTTCAGGAGTTGCTCGATCCTATAATTTTTATCCCACAGGCTACGGTTTGCTTTACTTTACAGACGAAATGCTTAAAGACAAAGGCTTAAGTCTGCAAGGCAAGAAAATCATCATCTCAGGATCAGGAAATGTTTCCATCTATGCTACAGAAAAAGCCCAGGAACTCGGTGGAATCGTTATTACTGCTTCAGATTCCAATGGCTACATCGTAGATCAATCTGGCATCAAACTCGATACCGTCAAACAAATTAAAGAGGTAGAACGCGGACGTATCTCCGACTATGTCAAGCACCATCCCACTGCAGAATATCATGAGGGCTGGAGAGGAATCTGGGGAGTCAAAGCAGATATTGCCCTTCCATGTGCCACAGAAAATGAAATCGATGGCGATTGGGCCAAAAAACTCGTGGAGAACGGAGTCTTTGCCGTTGCTGAGGGTGCCAATATGCCTTCATCTCCTGAAGCTATCAAGGTCTTCCAAGACAATAAGGTACTCTTTGGTCCTGCTAAAGCTGCCAACGCTGGCGGAGTAGCCACTTCTGCTCTTGAAATGAGTCAAAATAGTATGCGTTACGGTTGGACTTTTGAAGAAGTAGATCAGAAGTTAAAACAAATTATGGTCAATATCTATCACAACTCCAGCAAAACAGCAAAAGAATATGGCTATACCGACAACTTAGTTAAAGGAGCAAATATCGCAGGCTTCCTTAAGGTAGCCAACACGATGCTTGCCCATGGTGTTTTCTAAGGATCACTTCTTGAATTACGCAGGAATCCTGCCCCCCCTACTTTTTTGTAGGGGGGGTTTTTTCTTTTTCAGGCTTTTTTCATGGGAGTTTTAAAATCTTTTTTTTTGTTATAATAGAACTGAATTTAGTATTGAAAAATAATTAATCGAGGAGGAACGTATGCGTAGATCTATTCTATTAACACCGGGACCCACCCAGGTACCCGAAGAGGTTTTGGTTGCTGGTGCCCTTCCCATCATGCACCATCGAACCCCCCAGTTCGAAGCTATTTTTGCGGAAGCCACCAAAGGTCTACAATATATTTATCAGACCCAAAACCCAGTTGTCATTTTTGCATCATCTGGTACTGGCGCCATGGAATCTGCGGTTGTCAATCTTCTTTCCCCTGGCGATAAAGTAATTGTTATTGTAGGCGGAAAATTTGGCGAACGTTGGGCAAACCTCACAAAAGCCTACAACCTAAATACTATCCTGGTCACTATCCCCTGGAACACCGTAGTCGATCCCAACCACATCAAACAACTTCTTCAGGAAAACCCTGATGTTAAAGCAGTGTTTACCACTCTGTCCGAAACATCTACTGGTGGAGTCACTGATATCCAAGCTCTTGGCGCAATTACTCGCAACACCGACACTGCCCTGGTAGTTGATGCAGTCTCTGGTCTTGGAGTAGTCGAACTTAAAACCGATGAATGGGGAGTTGATGTCGTAGTTTCTGGTTCTCAAAAAGGTCTTATGCTCCCTCCGGGTCTTGCCTTTGCCAGTATCAATGCGAAAGCTCAAAAACTCATGGAACAATCCAAAATGCCAAAATTCTATTTTGACTGGAAAAAAGCTCTTAAAAATCTCGAAAAAAATACCACCCCCTGGACCCCAGGCATCAGCCTCATCATCCAACTCAATGAAGCAGTAAAACTGATCAAAGAAGAAGGGCTCGAAAATGTTTGGGCAAGACACACTCGTTTAGCCAACGCTATCAAAAAAGGGATGGCTGCGATTGGGCTCAAGATTTTCAACGAGCACACCGGGAGCGCTTGTAGTGCAGTTCTTTGCCCAGAAGGTATCGATGGAGACAAATTAGTTAAACTATGTCGTGACAAATATAAAGTTACCCTCACTGGTGGTCAAGACGAAATCAAAGGCAAAGTGTTCCGTATTTCCACCATGGGCAACGTCAACGACAATGACGCTGTGTTAGGTGTATCCGTAGTTGAAAGAGCGCTTATGGAGATGGGCTACCAGTTTGATAAAGGCAAAGCTGTAGCAGCAACTCTTGAAGCATTAATTTCCTGATAAGGAGGAAGTATAATGTATAAGGTATTAATTGCAGATCAAATCTCAAAAGAAGGTTTGGAACTTCTCAGAAGCAATCCAAAGCTCGAAGTAATCGAAAAAACAGCTATCACCCCCGAAGAATTGACTGCTGAAATAGGAGAATATCATGCCTTGGTGGTACGATCCCGCTCCAAAGTCACTGCAGAGCAAATTGCTAACGCTCACAACATGAAGCTGATCGTTCGAGGCGGAGTCGGTACCGACAATATCGACAAAAAAGCTGCTACCGAAAAGGGTATCAAAGTCATGAACACTCCCAAAGCTTCATCGGTATCTGTGGCTGAATTGGTCTTGGGCATGATGCTCTCTGGAGTACGCGACCTCACCGACGCCACCGAATCCATGAAAGCTGGCAAATGGGAAAAGAAAACTTTTAAAGGCAAAGAGCTTTACGGCAAAACACTGGGTATCCTCGGAGTAGGCAACATCGGTAAAGAAATCGCCACCCGTTCCATGGCTTTCGGAATGAAGGTTCTCGCTTTCGATCCCTATGCCAAAGAAGTACCTGCTGGGGTTGAAATGACCGATCTAAACAAAATCTTACAGGAAGCCGATATCATCTCCGTCAACTGCCCCAAAACCGATGAAACTAAAGGCATGATCAATAAAAGTAATATTACTCAACTCAAAAAAGGCGTAGGCATCATCAACTGCTCTCGCGGTGGCATCATCGAAGAAGCAGCTTTGATCGAAGCTCTCGACCAGGGACATGTTTCTTTTGTAGGTCTGGATGTCTTTGAAAAAGAGCCTCCCGACAACACCCACCCTATCGCCCAAAAAGCTCATGTAACCCTCACCCCCCATATCGGAGCCCAAACGGTCGAAGGCCAAAACAGAGTATCCGCAGAAGTTGCTGAAGTTATCAACAATTTCTTTAATCAACTCTAATCGAATTAGTTCTTTGTTCAAAAAAGGCTGGGCTAAATCCCCAGCCTTTTTTTATTGTCTTCTTTCATTTCAGCGCGCAAAGATATTTTCCCTCTACATTACCTATATAGATAGCTCCGTTGCCGATGGCAAAGGGGTATTCCCCCGATTGTAAGCCTTGCCAATGTAGCAAATGGTGCTCCCAAAGAGATCTTCCAGTTGTTACATTACGCTGTATAAATATCTCTAGGAAATAGTAGCAAATGTAAAAATAACTGAAAGAGAGGTAATGATAATAAACACATACAAAACTGCAGTTATTATTCGATTAATTCTTGTGTAATCTTTTTTTCTCTCATCTCTATTGGTAAATCTCAACTTTCTTCTTCTAGTCAATAACACGCGAGATAAAAGTAAAAATGAAAAAAATAAAGCGTAAATGATCAAAGTTTGAAAATCAGGAATCAGTTGTATTTGATGCAATATGATGTTAAATCCAATTCCGAAAACATTGCTCAGTGATTGTAATCCAAATATAACGGAGCTAAAAAATAATATGATGATAATCCCTATTTTTCGGACATCTAACCGAACATTATTATGTGCATAGTAATTTAAAATGGGATTTCCGAACATAAGTAAAGCTAACAATATTGTACTTACAGATATGGTATGTGAAAAAATATTTCAGTTTACAGAAGTACGATCAGGAAAAAAAAATTCTGGTAACCATGTGACAAAATACCAATAAAACAAGAATAGAAAAATCCACAACAAACCACCAACTACTTCCAGCATGCCATAAGATCTTATACCGTAAGCATCAATAACTTCCTGAGCAAACTCCTCAGGATTAGGAATTAGTACCGATATGTTTTTATGTGATATTTGAGCTTCCAGGAGAATGGTCAACACATCAAAAATAGATGTTTTTTTACTTTTTACGTTTAATAATGATATATTGATTTTGTTTTTTATAACCATATAGTGTTCTTGATACTGACCTGTCAAGGCTTTTTCCTGCTCAGTTTTTCTCCCTAACAGGAGAATAAAATAAGCTATTACCACACAATTCAAAGTTAAAAAGCTGATGAATAAAAAATACCTTATCAATTCTGATTCATTATACAGTGGGTATGTAAAGATAGTCATACTCAACCAGACAGCAATGAGAAGAATGAATGCAAGATACTTTAATACTGACAGTTTTTTCTCTTTATTTGTATTCCAGTTTTTCATACTTACTCCTTCATCACCTGGTTGACGATGGATTGAATGCGTTTCCAGGTAAGATTGAATTCTTCCAGACTTTCTTTGCCTTGAGGAGTGATGTGGTAATATTTTCGTTCTGGCCCCATTGGAGAAGCTTGGGTTTTTACATAAAGAAATCCTTTGTTGGTGAGTCGCACAAGTATTGGATATACCGTGGCTTCATTCACATCAAAACCCAGTAGGTTTAATTGCTCCACTGCTTTGTAGCCATAGGTAGGTTCTTGCTCGATCACTTTAAGCAAACAGCTTTCGAGCAAACCCTTTAAAATCTGAGTCTCAATGCCCATTTTATTCCACCTATGTAATACATAATAGTGCGCACAACCAATTGTACTTAGCTATGATGTATTGTCAAGTAGTGAATGGTATGAATTATATTTTATTGACTTTTAATTTAATTTTATTAATATATTTATTTGTATTTATAAATTATATATTAATGGAAGTGAATATGATGTTAGTAAAATTACCAAAAGGAATGAAGGATTTTTTAATTCTCTGGTCAGGACAGCTTTTTTCCCTCCTGGGTACTTCCATGACTGCTTTTGCACTCACGCTATGGGCCTGGCAAATCACTGGAAAAGCAACTTCGCTTGCTTTAGTTGGCTTTTTCCACTTTTTGCCTACCCTCATTTTCAGCCCCTTGGCAGGAGCTTTGGTTGATCGATGGAACAGAAAAACCGTGATGATCCTGAGTGATGTATGCTCTGGTTTGGCAACTTTTGTTATCTTCCTTCTGCTTCTGAGCGGAAAGCTACAGATTTGGCATCTTTATATAGCTGCTTCCTGGAGCGGAATCTTCCAATCATTGCAATTCCCAGCCTACTCAGCAGCGATTGGTATCATGGTGCCCAAGGAACAATTTGCACGCACCACAGGGCTTACCTCCATGACCGAAGCTGGAGTCTACATCCTGTCTCCAGTGTTATCTGGAGCTTGTGTTGGCTTCATCGGAGTCAAAGGAGTATTAATCATAGATCTAATCACGCTTATGTTAGCGGTATCCACTATAGCTCTTGTCAAGATTCCTCACCCAAAAACCAGTGCAACTGTTAAAAATTCTCTATGGAAAGACAGCTTGTTCGGCTTTCGTTACATCTGGGACCGCAAGCCCCTTTTAGGTCTGTTGGGAGTGTTTTTTCTTTCCAATTTATTTGGCACCCTGGGTCAAATGGTATATGCACCTATGATTCTGTCCCGCACAGGAAACAACCAAATGATCCTTGGCGCAGCGCAATCATTTTTTGGAATCGGAGGGGTAGTTGGAGGTCTCCTGGTAGGTATTTGGGGAGGACCCAAACGGAAAGGTCTTGGAGTAATACTCGGGGTATCGGGATCTTCGCTGTTGGGTGCTGTGTTTTTTGGAATCGGAGATACCCTCTTTTGGTGGTCTATTGGGGGCTTGCTGGTCAGTATATTTGGTTCCATTTCGCATGCTTCCAGCCAGGCTATCTGGATGTCCAAGGTGCCTCCTGAATTTCAGGGAAGAGTTTTCTCCAGTCGAAGATTTATTGCTCAGTGTATCTCTCCAATTGCCATGCTTGTTTCAGGGCCCTTGGCAGATAAATTCTTTGAGCCCATGATGCTGAATCCCAGTGGAATTTTTTCTCTTTTCACCAGATTAGTGGGCTCCAGCAAAGGCTCAGGTATGGCGCTCATGATGTTTATATTTGGTATTCTTGGGGTACTGGCAGGTCTTTGGGGATATATGAATCCAATGATCAGAGACGTTGATCGAGTGGTGCCAGATCATGACGATTCGCTTGAAGAAGCTGAGGAAGAAGATCCAGTCAGCTCAACTGATTTCATCAACTTTCCTGTGCCATCCCCGGCATAGACTTTGGGGAGGGTTTTACCCTCCCTTCTAATATTAGCTTTCCCTCAAACGGTATTGAAGAGCTTCTGCAATATCAGGCATCTCGATCATGGCAGATTCTCTCATATCTGCAATAGTTCGGGCTACTTTTAAAGCTCGTGTGATTGCTCTACCAGAGAGTTGCATCCGTTGGGCTACCTTTTCAAGAAAGCCTTTGGCTTCGGCATTTGCAACACAATATTGATGAAGAGATTTTGCTGGAATGTCGCTATTGAAGAGAAAAGTCTCATTCTTATAACGCTCTTCCTGGATGTGATGGGTGCGTTGCACTCGGGTCAGGATATCAGCCGAAGCTTCTTGTTTTTTGCCTGAAATTAAATGAGTCGAATCAATACGTTGAACTTCAGTCACAATATCCATTCGATCCATGATGGGACCATTTAACCGAGAGCGATAACGGATCACTTGAGCAGGATTGCAAGTGCACTCTTTTTGAGGGTCTCCCAAAAAACCACAGGGACAGGGATTCATAGCTGCAATAAGTAAAAAGCGCGCAGGAAAGCAGATAGTGGACTTCATTCGGGCAATAGTTACCGATCCCTCTTCCAGGGGCTGGCGTAACATGTTGATGATATCTTTGCGAAACTCGGGGAATTCATCCATAAAAAGAATTCCTCGATGTGCCAGGGTGATTTCCCCGGCCTTGGGATTGGCGCCTCCCCCAACAATAGACACATAAGATGCAGAGTGATGAGGAGAACGAAAAGGTCGCATTCGTATCAAACGTTGACCAGAGGATAGCAAGCCTGTAATGCTATAGATCTTGGTAACTTCAATCGCTTCCTCCTGGCTCATCGGTGGAAGAATCGATCGCAAACGTTTAGCCATCATGGTTTTTCCAGTCCCAGGAGGTCCTGTCATGATAATGTTGTGAAAGCCACTTGCAGCAACTTCCAAGGCTCGTTTAGCAAAATCCTGCCCAGCAACTTCAGCGAAATCGCCTATCTCTTCATGGTCTGTTTCACTTTTTTCATCCAAACAAGGCGAATAATCTACCCAGCTACGTTTTCCTGAAAGATACTCACTTACTTCTTCCAAATTTTTTGCAGGATACACCACAGCTTTTCTCGCATGGATTTCATGAATGTTCCCAAATGGGCAAAACAGGTTTATTCCAGCCTTGGCAGGTAGTTCGTCTAAAAATAAAGTCATGGGGAGCATTCCGGGAATTTGTCGTAAATTTCCATCCAAAGACAACTCACCAGAAAAATAATGTTGGTTTTCGTCAAATTCGATTTGCCCTGTTGCTTTGAGGATGCCCATCGCAATCGGCAGATCAAAGCTGGAGCCCTCTTTGCGAACATCTGCAGGAGCCAAATTGACCACAATACGCTCTATGGGAAAATGAAAACCAGCATTGCGAATAGCGGAGCGGACCCGTTCTTTTGCCTCTTGCACAGCAGTATCAGGCAAACCCACAATGGAAAAAGAGGGTAAAGCAGAGCGGTGGGTGTCCACCTCAACATCAATCTCAATGGCTTGAAGCCCATTCATGTAAAGGCTTTTAATCTTAGCGAACACGAGCTTTTTTCCCAATAAACTGAAGAGCAAGCACCGACTTGCTTAAAAGAGTGGTATGAGTGCTCTTTATAACAAAATCAGGGTACACTCGAAGCTGGTCTTCCACTTCAGCTCTACTTTTCCATAAGACCAACAAGCCTTGGGGCCTTAAAAGATCTCTTGCCAGATTTAATAGGTAAGATGCCTTGCCCACGCCTTTAGCGCTAAGAATATCACAGCGGTATGAGGGTTTCTTTTCGATCCAGTCTTCTACTCGACCAGGATGAACAAAGGCATTACTGAGATTCAAACCCTGCTTGATCCATTCCAGGAATATCGCTTTCTTTTGAGTGGCTTCGGTCATCACAATTTTCCATGAAGGCATAGCACAAGCAAGGGGAATGGCAGGAAAACCTCCACCCGAGCCAATATCAAGAAGCTGAAGCGCTGATTTTTGCTTGTCTTCGTTCAACAGAAAAAACATTTCCATGCTCTCTTGGACATGTTTCAACAAATCATCTCTAAGAGGACTTGAAGTAAGATTGATGCTTTTTTGAATGTGGCTCAAAGCATCCAGGTAAGCCTCCATCAAGCCTTCAAAATCTTCTCGCTGTATCCAGGAAGAGAAACATTCCTTTATGGATACGATCGAAATATCGACTGCTTTAGGGTCATCTGGATGTATCTTCATGAGAATAATAGCATACAAATATCCAAAGTAATTACAAGTAGTTCATGCTATAATTGACACTTGTAAATTGCAGACTTATAATTGAGGTTTGTTTGATTATATATGGGAAAGGTGAGTCTATGAGAAAAATAAAATGGGGACAATTGATCGTAATGGTCATTATACTTGCTCTTTCATCTGTAAGTATTTATCAGAGTGTTTTTCAAAAGAAAAATCCAGTACGTTATGGTTTGGATCTGCGAGGTGGAGTTCATTTAGTGCTGGTAGCCGAACCAATTCTTGACGCCAAGGCTGAAACGGAAACAGAAGCAACTCCACCCACCGAAGAAGCTGAAGTTAAAGAAAATCAGGAAAATACTGAAACTGCAAATCCTGAACCTGCTAGCGAAACACCCAAAGAAGAAGAACCTTTAGTAGTCACCAACGAGGATCTTCAACCAGAAAAACCCGATGATGACAAAATTTCTGCCAAAGAAATGGAACAAACCAAAAGTGTCATCGAAAAACGTGTTAACGCCCTGGGTGTATCCGAAACCATCGTCAATATCGAAGGTGACAACCGTATCATTGTAGATATCCCCGGTTTTACCGACATCAACCAAGCCAAAAACGTCATTGGCCGTATTGCAGTCCTTACTTTCAAAGACGAAGCAGGCGAAACCATCGTTACTGGCAAAAACCTGAAACAAGCTCTGTTTCAATTTCAAGCCACAAAAGAAGGCGGAGTCAGAGAACCCGTAGTATCTCTTGAATGGGACGATGAAGGAAGACGTTTATTTGCTGAAGGCACCGAACGCAATGTCGATAAAACCATCAGCATCTTCCTCGACGACCAACTTTTAATTGCTCCCAAAGTAAACGAACCCATCCGCGATGGAAACGCAGTTATAACTTTTGGCGGAAAAGAATCCACCAAAGAAGCCCAGGAAGTTGCTGCCCTCCTCCAGGGCGGATCCCTTCCTTTAAAGTTGGAATTTCTTGAAGAACGCATCGTTGGCCCCACCCTGGGTCGCGACACTATCGACAACAGCCAAACTGGTGCCTTGATTGCCATCCTGGCAGTCATGCTCCTGATGCTGATTTTGTATCGTTTCCTTGGTGTTATCGCTGCAGCAGCTCTTTTCTTCTACGTAGTGATTTATTTTGGCTTCCTTGTCTTTATTAATGCTACTTTTTCGCTACCAGCCATTGGAGCCGCCATACTCTCGGTAGGTATGGCTGTCGACTCCAACGTTATTGTCTTTGAGCGCATCAAAGAGGAACATGCAAGAGGTCGCACCATCCGTTCCGCAGTAGCCGCAGGATATCGCTACGGTTTGACCGCCATTGTCGATTCCAACCTTGCCATGGTTCTGGCTATGTTTATCCTTTACTCCTTCGGTACTGTTCAGGTCAAGGGTTTTGCAGTCACTTTGATTGCTGGTATCATCGCCGCCCTTGTTACTTCTCTCTTCTTTACTCGTTTCATTCTCGAAACCTTTGCTTCCGATCTTGACAAGATGAAGAAAAGAATCTTAGGAGTTTAAGGATGCAATATTTCATCATCAAATTTAAAACCAATCGAAGGAGCTGGCAATGAACATAAAGCCCATTCTTGAATGGAATATCATTGGAAAAAGCAAGTTATTATTAACCCTTGCGTTATCCTCAATCATCATTAGCATGATCCTAATTCCAGCGCGTGGAGGACTAAACCTGGGAATCGATTTCACAGGCGGTCTGCTCATGAAAGCTAGCTTCGAAAAAGAAGTTAGCGTAGCTGAGATCAGAGCATCTCTCGGAACATTGGGATACGATGGCGCCATAATTCAGCTGGATCAAAAGAACAAAAAATATGCCATGATTCGTATCTCTGAAAATGTTGACACTGAAGTTCTTCTTGCCACACTCGAAAAAGATATTGGCACTATCGTAAAAGATAGTATGTCTGTCGAAAAAATAGGTCCGGTCATTGGCGGAGAGCTCCGAAGAAATGCAATTTTAACTGTTCTTTTTGCTCTACTTATGATCTTGATCTATACCGCGATTCGCTTCAAGCCCAAACATGGACTGGCTGCAGTTTTGGCTTTAGTTCATGATATTTCAGTCTGCCTTGGAGTTTTAGCTCTTTTCCGAATTCAACTCAATACTCCTACTATCGCAGCTCTACTTGCAATCACGGCTTATTCTCTCCAAGACAGTATCGTCATCCTGGATCGCCTTAGAGAAAACATGAAATATTTCAGAGACAAAATGTCCTTTGCCGACCTTGCCAACAAAAGCGTTACCGAGTCCTGGACCCGTTCAATCTTCACCTCAGTTACTACCATTACCGCAGTTATTTTCCTAACAATTTATACTGGAGCAGCTCTTCGAGACTTCACCACTATTCTTCTCGTAGGTCTATTTGCAGGAACCTTTTCCTCCATTTACATTGTAGTGCCCTTATTGGTAATGTTCGAACACAAAAAAGAACGGGTAATGAAATGGGACGAAAAAGGTCGTTCTCAGCTCGTGGGTGGAAATGGCAAAATTAAGACTCAAGCCACCGAACCAATGAAGGATTCTAACACCGAAAAAACTCCAAGTCCCAAGAAAAAGAAAAACACCCCAAAACGCAGATAGTATTTAAACACCAATAAAAAAAAGGGGAGCTCTTTAAGAGCTCCCCTTTTTTTTATGCAAACAAAACTTATTCGTTGATCGAAGCTGAAGCTTTCTTGATGGGAGCGTATTTCAAGTTGACCATTTTCTCACCTACAGTGCTAAAATGGATGAGCACTACTGATTCTTCTTGTACCAAATCTTTTTTTAACACTCTGCCCAAACCCCAGGCTTTATGCTCAATTGAGTCCCCTGGAGAGAGCTCGTCAAAACTAAGTCCGCTAAAATCATCTGGTTCGGATGGATTTACTTTGCTAGAAGGTCGATAAGAAGGCAAACGTGCGGAATAAGATTGAAAGGAGTTGAGTTCTTTGTTTGCTTCGCAATTGCGACCATTCAAAGACATAGGCATATGCTTCAGCAGATCTTCAGGAATATCCTCCAAAAATCTTGATGGAAGAGTTCTGGTGGCTTTGCCATAGATTTCCCTCATTTTCGCACATGAAATGTATAATTCTTCCTTAGCCCTGGTGATACCCACATAACAAAGCCTTCTTTCCTCTTCAAGAGCATCGGTGTTGTTGTTGGATAAATAATGAGGGAAGATGCCTTCTTCAAATCCTACCATAAATACAATGGGAAACTCCAAACCTTTTGCAGAATGGAGGGTCATAAGCGTGATCTTTTCTTTGATATCTTCAAATTTGTCCAGGTCAGAGTACAAGGCAATATCATTGAGAAAATCGGCAAGATTAGAGTTTTCCTCTTCTCTTTCATATTGACGAATAGAACTAATCAATTCTTGAAGGTTTTCTTTCTTTTCTCGGGCAATTTCTTCGGGATACTCTTCCAACAACGCTTCGTAAATACCCGATTTCGTAAGGTATTCGTCAGCCACTTCTGCTAAAGGCATTTTATCCAACAGAGCTACAGTTTCGTCAATCAGGTCGATAAAATCAGTTAAACCCTTTTTTCCGCGAGTAGCTGTGCCTTCCATGGCTATTTTTCGACATGCTTCCTTAAAAGAGCATTGTTTTTCATCTGAAAGTTGATCGATCTTGGATAAAAACACCGTACCAATGTTTCGCTTAGGATAATTAACGATGCGATGAAAACTGACTCTATCCTGAGGATTCACCAGCACTTTAAGATAAGCTAAAAAATCTTTGATCTCTTTGCGCTGGTAGAACTTATACCCCCCTACCATTTGATAGGGAATACGCTCATTAATCAAAGCTTCTTCAAAATGACGACTCTGAGCATTGATGCGATATAAGAGGACAAAATCAGAATAGGGTCGCTTGTCTTTTTCGGCTTTTTCTTTAATGATTTGAACAATTTTTAATGCTTCATCTCGCTCATTTTGTGCATTTAAGAGCTGAATCTTGGAACCTTCATCATTCTTGGTCCAAAGCTCTTTTTCAGTACGTGATGTGTTTTTGGATACTACGCCGTTGGCAGCATGAAGAATATTCTTGGAACAGCGATAGTTTTCCTCGAGCTTAATCACCGAGGCTGAAGGAAAATCCTTGGTAAAGCTAATCATCATTTTTGGATCAGCGCCTCTGAATGAGTATATAGACTGATCATCATCGCCCACAATGCAAATATTTCCTCTTTTTGAGCTCATCATCTTAAGAAAAAGATATTGTGCCTGATTGATATCCTGATACTCATCCACCAAAAGATGAGAAAACTGATGATGCCATTTGTCTAATACTTTGGGATATTGCTGAAACAACAAAACGCTTTTTGTGATTAAGTCATCAAAATCCATAGCTTGATTACGTAATAAACCTTTTTCGTAGTTATCGTAAACCTTGGAAACTATTTCGGTATAATAGCTCGTGCCGGCAAGCTGCAAGTATTGATCAGGCATGATGAGATTGATTTTTGCTTCAGAAATAGTATGTTGAATAGCTTTTGGGTTGAAACGTTTAATGTCAAGGTTGAGCTGTTTCATACACTCTTTGATAAGAGCCAGCGAATCTTCATCATCAAAAACTGAAAATTTGGGGCTAATCCCGATATCTCCCCCCGATTGTCGGAGCAATCGAAGACAGATGGAGTGAAAAGTGCCTATCCATGAGTAACGAATATCATAACCCAATAAAGCTTGGATGCGTTCTTTCATTTCCTGAGAGGCTTTGTTGGTAAAAGTGAGTGCCATAATAGAACTAAGAGGGATTCCTTGAGAAAGCATCCATGCAATACGATAAGTGATTACTCGGGTTTTACCAGATCCAGCTCCAGCATAAACAGCTACAGGTCCATCAAGCTTCAAAACAGCTTCAAGTTGTTTTGGATTTAAAATCTCTCCTAAATACTTTTCGCTTAGTTGCATGATTTAAATTCTTTGTTTGGTTTATACATATTTCATTCCTTTACTGAGATCCTTATTTCGTTCAAACAAAATAAGGCCTTGTTCATGCAGATTTTGCTGAATAAGGTTTCGGATATCTCTTTTTTCGTTGTCCCTGACTACAGCAATTTGATGAACATCGGATAAGACTACAGGATAACCCTGGCCCTTTAAAATTTGGTCACACACACATTGCTGAATCTTTGTTAAATTAGTTGTATGATAGTGAGGGAATTCGATTCTTGCACACTCTCCATGATAGTAGATATAAAAAAACAAAATGCGATGCTCCTCATATTCATGAAGAATTTCAGCTTTACTTTCAAAAATAGGAGTAATGAAGGAAGAAAGTTGGTTTTTTTGGGCATACCACTCAAGAAGATAGTCATCCCTGATGCCTGACAACAATTCACATAATTGATCGTTGCCATCATCACTGTGGACGGTTTTGAGGCAAGTTGCGAGATCAGATGATTGAGATCCACTGATATAACCAAGGGGTATGATGTTTTTTTGTCTTGCTTGCTGGAAAAAGCTTTGTATAGTTTGCAATCCTTTTTCACGATGGCTTTGATTTTTGTCCAGATCGAGGGACCACCATATTAAACTCCCATCAAGAAAAATAAAAGACAAGCTTTGGGTGTGTGTGTTGATGACTTGGATTGCTTCGGTGTATTCTGCTAATTGTCGCTGAAAAGCAATCGAATCTGATAAGGTGAGATGATCGTTTTCTTGAAGCATGATGCAAGGGTTATCATGGTGAACAAAGGATGCTTTATCTCCATATATCAGCTTCAATGAGCCTACGTTGATGAGAAAAAGGTCCATCGGCCATCCCAGTACCCGATAGGGCCCTGCTTGAGATCCGTCTACTGAAGATATCTCATAGTTTTGAGGTGTAATGGAGGGAAAACTTTGTATAGATTGAGGATAAGGCATGGGCATAGCATACATCGGATAATCATTTTCCTTTTGCTTCAAGACATCATAGTAAGTGTGAGGAGCTTGAATAAATACCTCAAAAGCAGAACAAACGGACTCATAAATCACTCTCAATTCATCAATCCGTTTGTTGATGTCAGTCAGCTTGATAAGCTCCAAGCTAAGCTGATGATAATTGATCAATTCAAGCAGTACTCCAAACTAATTACTTTTTGGGAACAAACACGTCAACATAGGAGGAGTAGTCGTCGCTGATGGGTGGGTTTTGGGGAGCTTCATCATTGGAAGGGTAAAGGTCAGAACTCTCTTCTACGGCAGGAAGCAACGATTTTCGGCTCAGTTTGATTCTCTTTTGAGCGGCTTCAATTTCAACAATTTCTGCTTCGATTTCATCGCCCACAGAAAGTACATCCTTTAAGGAGTTGATACGATGATTGCTAAGTTGTGAAATATGAATAAATGCACTGATTTCACCTTCAAGCTCGACAATAGCGCCAAATTCAAGGTCTTTGACTACGGTGCCTTTAACGATTTGTCCAACTTGGTATTTTTGTGCAACGTCATCCCAGGGGTCGGGTAGAGTGCGTTTGAAGCTGAGAGAAATGCGATCTCGGTCATCGCTGAGACCAATGACGCGAACGTTAATGATTTGTCCTTTTTTGAGCACGTCAGAGGGACGTTTGTTGCCACTCCAGGATAGTTCAGAAATATGCACAAGACCTTCCACATTGGAACCAATATCAACAAAGGCGCCATAATCAACCACATTGGTGACGGTTCCTTCAATGATAGATCCGATTTCAAGGGTGGAAATAAGGGCATCCTTATTTTTGAGTTGCATTTCTTCTTCGACGATCTTGTGGGATACAATTATTTTCTTGCGGTCTTTATCAAATTCAATGATTTTGACGGGTAAGACCTGTCCAACATATTGATCCAGGTTTTCGGTGCGTCTCTGACTAACCAAAGAACCAGGAAGAAAGCCCTGAATACCTTGGATATCAACAATTAAACCACCTTTGACCTTTTCGAGCACTTTAGCATCAATGGGAGTCAGGTCCCGATAGACTGATTCGAGCTCATTGATTTGGAGATAATAGACAGCGCGCTTGTTAGATAGAAAAACTCCACCTTTGGATTTTTCATCGCGTACTACTTTTACCGATATCTCTTCACCAACTTTGTATTGTTGATCCAAGGGAAGATTTGGGTCATGTACGACTTCTTCGATTGGAATAAAAACTTCACTTTTTCTGCCAACATCAACCAAAAGGCAGTCAGCATCAGCTTTTACAACTTTTACAGTAACAATGTCTCCTCTACGATAGGATTGTACAGGTCGGTCTGATCCAGACATGATAGCGGTTTCAAATTCGTCCATGTCGTGATCATTAATTTTTTCAACATAATCTTGCATTTTTCACCCCAACAAATTACTTACAAAATAGAATTCAAGCATCAATTTTACCAAAAAGACCAGATGATGTAAAGAAAAAAAAGACGTGAAAATATTGATAAATTGCAAAAGTAAATTAATCTTATTCAGTACTCATTTTGTTGGAGGTATATAGAAAATGAAAAAAAGAAGCTATCTAGTCAGGATGTGGTGCGTGGTATGCCTTATCCTCGTCAATATGAGTGTGATTCAATGCGCATATCTACCCAAACTCCCCGGTCAAAAAACACCCCCTCCTGAAACTCCCCCTCAGGAACAACTCATCATTCGAATTCCTATCGGAAGTCCTACCATCTACGTAAATGGTGGAGAAATAACTACTACTCCAGCTTTTATCAACGATAAAGGCAATGCAATGATACCCCTCAGACTTATATCCGACATAATTGCAGCAAAATCAGAGTGGATTCCCAATACCAAAGAAATTATCATCGAAAAAGAAGGGAAAACCATACAACTACAAGTCAAGCGAAACTTTGCCATCATCAACAACCTTACCGTCGATCTTGCCAGCCCCCCTGAAATCCACAACGAAAGAGTTTTTGTTCCCCTTAGCTTTATTGGACAAGAATTTGGCTTCATGACCGATTGGATTGCTGAGTCCAAAACCATCACTCTCATTAAAAACAAATAAACCCAGCTTATCCGCTTGCCATTAAATCATCTTCTGCCGTGGTCCAAGCCCGAAACAGAAGCTCCGAATCGAGTATTTCACACTCTTTGGGTGTTTGCATGATTTCCAATGCAGTTTGTTTGGCTTTCTCAAGTAATGGTGCATCTTTTTCCAAACATATTAGGCTTTCTAGTAAAAAACCACTTTGTTTTTCGCCCCACAACTCCCCTGGACCCCTTAATTCAAGGTCTTTTTCTGCTACCACAAAACCCGAATCCGAATCTTCCAACACCTTCAATCGATAGCTGCTTTCCTTGTTTTTAAGAAGCAAAAAACAATATGCCTCCTGAGACTGTCGTCCAATTCTGCCTCTAAGCTGATGGAGCTGTGCTAAACCGAAACGGTCAGCATCCTCGATAAGCATGATATTGGCTTCAGGAATATCAATTCCTACTTCAACCACTGTGGTTGAAACCAGGATGTGCCCACGATCGGAGGAAAACTCTTTCATCACCTCTTCTTTTTCTTTCGAGTTCATTTTCCCGTGAAGAAGCAAAACAGAAAAACCACTGAACTCATCAGCAAGTTGACTTGCTTTTTCTATCGAGCTAGCTAGCTCTATTTTTTCAGATTCTTCAATCAAGGGGCAAACTACAAAAGCTTTTCCTCCCTGATCAAGTTTTTTTTTCATGAAAGCATACAGCTGATTTGTTTGCTGCGGAGAAAGAATCTTGGTTTTGATCCTTTTTTTCCCCAAGGGCATTTGGTCGATCAAGGATGTGTCAAGATCGCCATATCGAGTCATTGCCAAAGTTCGTGGAATAGGGGTTGCGCTCATCACCAACAAATGAGGCATAATGCCTTTTTTTCTAAGCTCCAAACGCTGCCTTACTCCAAATCGATGCTGTTCATCAATCACCATCAATCCAAGCTTGTTGAACATCACATCTGTTTGGATTAGAGCATGAGTTCCAACGATGATATCAATAGAACCCTCTTTTAACTCAGCAAGAATTTTCTTTCGATCCTTTTCTCGAATATCGCTAATAAGCAAATCACATTTCAAACCAAGGTCGTGAAAGAGCTTAGAAAAGTTTGAAAAACACTGACGAGCTAATATTTCCGTTGGAGCCATAAACGCAGACTGAAAACCATTTAAATAAGAAAAAAAGAGAGCAGAAGCAGCCACAGTAGTTTTTCCAGAGCCCACATCTCCATGAATTAGACGATTCATTGGATAGGTCTGCCCCAAATCCTGGATGATTTCCTGGATAACATGGTTTTGAGAATCAGAAAGTGTATAGGGCAAAAGCTCTTCAAACCTCTTTGCATCTTGAGAAGTGATAGAAAAGGAAGGTGAATTCTGCTTTTGGTATCCCGCTTTCTTTTTTTGTAGCACATACTGACCAAGTAAAAACTCTTCAAAAGCAAGACTTTGCCTCGCTTTTTCAAGTAGTTGGCTTGAAGAGGGAAAATGCATATTCCATATAGCATCAGATCGTTGTGGAAAAGCATGTTTATCCAAAAAGCGCTGAGGAATAATGTCATACAAGAGCTGTTTATGGTCTTGCAAAGCTTGAAACACTACAGCTCTAAACGATTTTGGATACAATCCATCACTCAATCTGTAAAGGGGCACAATACGCGAAGTATGAATCAAAGAGTCACTCTGGTCTTCCATCCACTCAAACTCGGGGTTATCCATTTGCCAGTGATTGTATTGCCAGCTAATCTTACCTGACACAATAATCGTTTGATTAAGATGGCTTTCAAACACTTTCTTCAAATAGTTTTGATTAAAAAAAACAACACTCAGCATACCTTGCTGATCCCATAGGTTGACCTTCAAGATTCTTAAGCGACCTTTCTTGATTTCCGTGATGCCATTTACCCTGGCTTGAAAAGTTTGCCGCTCTCCATTGATCGCTGAAGTGATAGGAACAATCTTTGATCGATCCATATAATCACGTGGAAAATAATGTAATAAACCCCAAAGATTTTCGATTCCAAGCCGCTTAAACAACTCCTCCCTTTTGGGTCCCACCCCTTTAAGATAGCGTAGAGGTTTTTTGAGCAAACTTTGACTTTCGAGTAAGTTGCTGGGCTGTAAAAGAAATTGTTGCAAGGCTTGAATATCTGATGACAGCTTTAGAAATATCTTTTGTTCAGCTTTTCGCTGGTATTGCTCCAGGGTATTCAACAGATTAATGAGTAAAAGACGCACCTGATCACGAGTTTCAGTTTCAAGGGCTTTTTTTACCTTCTGATATGCAAAAAGAGCATAACCCCCTTTAACTGATTGATTGTTGTAAGCCTTTTTTTCTTCGTAGGGTAGTGGTGTGCTTATTTGTTTCAAAATTCGGAGCAAATCCATCTATCCCTCCTCAGAGAGAAATGTGCTTTATGGACTCTAATGGAATGTGGTCTCCTACAAGCATTTTGAGTTTTGTGCGATATTCGTCTAGATTTCCAGAGGTAAAAAATACATCCCCTTGATGATGCGATAGGGCTGGAAGTTGATCCAGAATGCGTTGGGTTTGTCGTGCTACGCCTTCAGCGGGATCAAAGATTTGAAATTGATCAGAATAAATCCTTTGAATCCAGGACTTTAAAAAAACAAAATGGGTAGATCCCAAAACAAGCGAGTCAAATCCAGCTTTTTGCAAGGGATCAAGGATAGTATGGAGGTAGGTTAAGGCTCGTGGGGTATCTTGCAATTGTTTTTCACTGATTTCAACCAAGGTTGGAGTGCGAATACTTTTAACTTCGACTCCTTTTGCCCAAGACGAAAGCAAATCATGAAACACATTTCCTCTTGCGGCAGTATGGGTCAATAAAACAGCAACCTTTTTAGTCTTGGAATGAAGACAAGCTGGTTTGATAGCAGGCACCGTACCAATAAAAGGTACTTGAAAAGTCTTACGTAGGTATTGGATAGAACTAATTGTAGCAGTATTGCAAGCTACTACAATAAGATCTGAACCCTGCTCAATTAGGAAACTGGAAATACCTGCAGTGTAATGAATGATCTGTTTCATCGTTTTTTCTCCATAAGGAAAATGACGATGATCGGCATAATACATACAGGAAACCTGGGGCATCAATTGCTTAAGGGCTAAGTATATCGAAAGCCCCCCAATACCAGAATCGAATATTCCAATCATTTTACACAACACTTGGTTCGATAAATAACTCTCCCCTTTCAAAACGCCCCAAATCAAGCTTGTTTTTGACTTCGGGTATATCCAATGCTTCACCACATATCATTTGAGCTATCAGCGTTGAAGTGACTGGTGCTATCATAAAGCCATGCCCAGAGAATCCACATGCCATGTAAAAACCTTTAAGCTGGGGAGCCTCTCCAATAATGGGGGTTTTGTCGGGAGACATATTATACATTCCAGACCACTGTCGAATCATTCGAGCATTTTTCAGTGGAGGTAAGACTTCTGTAACCAATTGGGAACATTTCCGGGCAAAAGAAAGAGTATGATCCATATTGAATCCTTTGGGTTCATTAGGGTCACCGATACCCATGATAATAGCTCCATTAGGCTCCTGTTGAGTGTAAAAATTGTGATAAAAAGACATCACCATAGGCTTGAAGAGGGCCTCATAGGGCTCGGTAATCAAAATCTGATGACGCTCAGAATAGGTAGGAATGGCAACTCCAGCCATAAGTCCGACTTCCTGAGACCATCCACCACTTGCATTAATCAAAATATCGCAAGATATTTTTCCTTGACTGGTTAGAACGCCACTTATCTTGCCATTTTCAGTGAATACTTCCTTCAACTCGGTATGACAACAAATCTCAACTCCAAGCCTTTTTGCTGCCTGAGCATAAGCAAAGGTAACATGAAATGGATTTAGATGCCCATCTTTTTGATGAAAAGTGGCTGCCAGCAATCCTTTGGTATTTACAATAGGAACAATTCTTGGAGCTTCTTCTGGAGTCAACCACTCCACATTCAAGCCATATTTTCGTTGAAGAGCTACATTTTTCTTAAATTGTTCCACTTGTTTTTCGGTATAAGCAGGCATAAAATAGCCACTTTGTTCAAACTCGATATCATGGGCATAGTCAAGCTCTTCCTGAAGAGTTTCGAAACGTTTGACTGATCCAATAGATAGCTTCAGATTCATTTCCGTGCCCCATTGTTGCCTGACTCCAGCCCCACATCTTCCTGTGGCTCCTGATGCTAGTGAGTTTTTCTCGAGAAGTACAATGTCTTTCACATTCCTTTTAGCCAGTTCATAGGCAATAGAACATCCAATGACTCCCCCACCAACAATGACTACTCCAGCACTATTTTTCATGATCTTCCTCCTTACACAGCAAACCCAAAGGAATAGCAATGGCTGGAGGCCTATACCTTGAGTCCTGAACCTCTTCGATACTTACTCCTTTTTTTCGTGCTATTTCTGCAAGAATGAGGTTTCTGCAAGTTTTACCCTGACATTGACCCATCCCTGCCCGAGAAAGACGCTTGATATCATCCAGATCGACAATGCCCAGGTCGATCAGATCTCTGATTTCCTGGAGCGTAACGTCTGCACAACGACATACCACAATATCTTTTGGATTCTCAGTCATGCTTAACCACCCTTATATTTCGAGCTATTTTGTAAAGCTCTTTTGGAATCTCAACCCACACAATGCGTGTTTTGGGGTTGTGTTTAAGAGTTTGTACTTTGATAACTTTGCCAAACCCAATCAATTCTCCGCTTCGGTTGAAAAGATCAACTTTTTGTTCTGGTTCTGGGATAGGAAGCATTTCGTAGGGAATCTTGATCAAACTGCTGGTTTCGGTGTAATTAAGGTCGAGTACATAGATAGCCAATCCAGGGCAGGACCCAATGCATAATCCGCATCCATTGCATAAGTTATGATCAATGACTGGATTGTCTGTCATCACAGCAAAGGGCTTAATAGCATGTCTTGGACATGCTTCCTGACAGGGATTACATGGGATATTTTGGACACACTCAATAATTGCTACCATTCCTTTGGTGAGTCGTTCCATTGAGGGAAACAGCTCAGATACTTCATCGTCAGTTAAATACCCTAAGTTCTTGTACACTATGCTACCTCCACCTTGCTCAAACCTGACCGTATTTTCTCACCGAGAGGACCACTTCTGATTTCACTCAGATAAGACATGGAGCTATTATATTGGTCCATTAAGTCATTATCGTGAACTCCGAGATTTTTTGCAGCACTAATACCGGCTATCACGCCTTCAAGCATGGCTGAACTAGCTTCTTCTACTCCAGCTGCATCCCCAGCAACAAATACTCCAGCCACAGAAGTTTCGAGAGCTTGATTTCGCCAAGGAACAGAGCCGCCAAGCTCTGAAACATATCGCATCTTGCATCCCATCTGCCATAAAAGCTCGGTCATTGGCATCAAGCCTACCGAAAGACATAAAACGTCACATTCCTGAAGCTTTTCTGTGCCAGGTATCTTTTGCCACGAAGCATCTACTTCTGCAATTTCAACTGCTTCCAGAGATTTTTGCCCAATTGCACGGTGGATAGTATGTCGCATAAGGATCGGAACACCCATACGACGTATTTTAGCAGCATGCACAAAGTAGCCTCCAATCGAAGGGGCTGCATCAATGATGCATTTTACCTGGGCACCCGCTTGCATGAGCTGGTATGATACAATCAGACCGATGTTTCCTGAACCCACCATAACAACATTTTTCCCTGGAAGAACTCCATACATGTTCATCAGTGTCTGAACTGCTCCAGCACCAAAAATACCAGGTAAATCGTTGTTGGAGAAAAGCAAACTCTTTTCAGAAGCGCCTGTAGCTACAATAAGTTGATTAAATTTTAACTCATGAAGCTTTTTTTCATCCTGAAGAGCTAAAAGAGTTTTTTCTTCGGGATAATATCCGCTGGCAATAGTATTGGTCATGACTTTTACATTGCTGTAGCTTGTCAATTCTTTTTGCAATATCTGGGCTATTTCAAATCCTCGGGTCCCTGCATATTGTTGCCTGGAACCAAAAAACATATGACTCTGCTTTAAAAGTTGTCCCCCAAGAAAAGGGTCTCTTTCGAGTAAAAGAACGCTTTTTCCAGTTTTTCCAAGAACATTGGCGGCACATATGCCCGAAGGACCTGCCCCAATGATAATAACATCATAAGACGAGTTCATCGTTATTTCCCCCACTTCTGCTTTTCAACAATCATACCTTCTTCAGCTCTTTTGGTGCAGGTCCTAACGTTGGGCATGCCGTTTACTTTCATGAGACAGGAAGAGCAATTACCAATACAACAAAAGATTCCTCTTGGTCTTTTCTGTTTGAGACTGGAGGATAGCTCCACCTCACCCGCAGCATATAACGACACAGCAATCGGCTCATCATCGAAAGCTTCAATGGTTTTGCCTTCAAAGGTGAAATGTATTTTCTTACCCTTTCGAAACTCCAAAATTGGATGTTCATCAATTCGCATTTATTTACTAGCACCCCCACCTTAATCACATATTCGGTTTTTTAGCCATTACTATTTTATGCAAGACATTCTTTTTTTCTAATGCAGTTTTTTGAATACAATAGAATAAGGATGAATGTAATAAAGAATAGTAAGATTGCAAAAAATATCGTTTTACTTGTTTTTTTCTCGTTGATAGGTCTTTCCTCTGGTTTCGCCCTTCCTGAACCCTCTCAAAAACCATCCATTTATCATCCAATATACCCCGACCTTTTTGTTGCATACACCACCAAAGAGCCTCGTCAAATGAAAAAAGAGTATTGGCTCAATCAACAAAGCATCCCCGCTCTTGAGCAGGTGCAGATCGAACCCCTCGCTTCTTCATTCAATCTCATGCTCCTTATAGACCAATCCAATCTTTATGCCGACAAAGAAGCTGAGGGAGGTAAAAATCACTTTTTACTGGAGTTATCTTCTTATCTCGAGGAAAATCCGCAACAAATAGTTAGTTTTTTAGTCAACGACAACATTACGAGTTTTGATTTTACCAAAGAAAACATACTTGCTCTGGGGTCTTCCAATTCTTCTCAAGCACGTATCACTGACGCCTTGGCTTTGCTTAGTCAACAGATTCGAACCAAGTACAATCATGCTCCTTTTCTGACTCTCGTAATTGGATCGGGACACAATACTGGCAATATACAATCCAGCTTCATGCCATCAGGTCCAATTTTATACTTTTCTTCCGACTCCTTTCCCCTATCAGACACCCTGCTCTCTTTCATCATTGATTCCTCTGGAGGTTATTCCGCACGCACTCCAGATCTCATAGATTTCTCCAAAATATTTCAAGAGCTTTACCTATCCCAGCAAACTCAATGGAAGCAACTGATTCACATTACTTTTCCCTGGTATCTTTATCGACCCATCAACCACTTCAGCCTGGATAAAAGTTCCATCAATTCTAGCATCACTTTTCCCAGCCCACCTATGATTGTTTTTTTTATCATTTCTTTATGCTCCCTGTCACTGCTAATCTTCCTCCTAATTGTTGTCAAACTAGCAAAAAAAAGGAAAAAGCTCAAGGAGCGAAATAAAAATAAACATGAGTTTTCCACCGCATTTCTTAATATTAGCCACAAAGAACAACGCTTTGAAATCAGAATTTCAAAATGTGAATTTATTTTAGGAAACTCCAACGCTGCTGATTGCATGATAGATGATTTTGATTTATCAGCAAGTCATTGTATGATTAGAGAGAAAAATGGTATCCATGAAATTATAGATTTAAATAGTCGAAATGGAGTTTGGGTGAATGGTATCAAGATACAAAAGCATATCCTGTGTGATGAAGATATGATAAGTATTGGAAAAACCAATATCCTTTATCGGCAAGGACTAATGAATTATGTTTCTGACAAGAAAATACTCTAAGTTCAGCCGCCTTCAAAAATGCTTGGCTTGGTTTGCTATATTGAGCCTATTGCTTCCTCTCAAGTCCACTCATGGCGCAGTGTCCACCCAGCAAACCTTCAAAGCTTACGCAGAGGTTTCACCCTACTATTCTTCCAGCGAACCCATCATCTACCAAACACAATCTTCCAATGGTGAACAACTTCTCTTTTGTATCCAAGGTACCAAGCAAAACCATATTGCTGTTTTTCTTGCCCAAAGCAACGGTACTCGCTTGGCTCGGATTTTCACCTCTGCTTATTATTCTATTGGCAACGAAGAAGTTTATTTCACTCCCATAAAAAGCCCCCCTGCAATCAGCGGAAACGGTGAATTTGTAGTGATGGGTGTAAAAGCCAGTCTTGATATTAATCGTCGTAATGATTGGCTCATGGTCTATAATACCAAAACCCAACGCAGATTGTTTGTACCTTTGCGTCTTCTCATCTCAGGTACCAACTATGCGAAGCTCCCAGAAACCAATTTTGAGCAAGCCATCCTCTCAATGGATTTTGAAGGAAAACGCTTGGTTTGCCAAATTGAAACAGGACTCGACACTCCATCCTGCAAATCATATGACACTGCTTTGTTGCTTTCCAGCACCGACGGATCCAACCAACAAATTCTCCTTGGACCCGAAGATTTTTCTCGTACCACCTGCTCCTTCCGATGGAAGGACTACCCTAAATCTCCTCATCAACCTATGATGACACATAATGGAGAACGGGTAGTATTTTATGGGCAGGTTTTTGGAGCACAGGATCCCTACGATAAAAACGGAGAGCTCTTTGTAATAAACACCAACAAGACCAACCTTCGTCAATTGTCCTATTTAAGAAGAGAAGAAACCAAGCTGGAAGCTCTGGGCCCATTTAGCCTAAATTATTATGGTAGTCGAGTGTTTTTTAAGCAACAGCTTCAAGATCAGTACTTTCTTTCCTCGATTTCAACCGATGGCGGAATCATACAACATCATACCCCCATCGATAAAACATCAAACTTTGCACTCAGTGGAGATGGCAGGCGCTTGTTTTATATCGATTCCAAACAGAATGAAAGTTTGGTTTACTTCGATATCAGCAGAGAAATTGTCACTCTGGTAATTGATAAATCCTGGAGTGGTAGCCCTTTTTCCTATCCAATACTGGATCAAATGGATACTTCATCACTTGGTAAATCCTCCATAACCGCTTTTGATGGGAAAAAACTATTTATCATAGTACCCTCAGGAAGCAACTCATGGTTATGTAGTATAAACATTGATCCAAGCATACTCACACCTCAAAAAACCATAATGAGTTTCGATATCAACAAAACAGTCTTTGTTGTTAACGACAGAAGAATATCACTCGATACCCCTGCATATATCAAAAACCAAAGAGTGATGCTACCCTTGGATCTAATAAGCGAACACTTTGGCTACAAGCTATACATCAGTCCAGATCAAAATCAGGCACAAGTTCGACTCAACGGAAACATCCTCATTCTCAACAAAAACAAAACTTCAGGGCTTTGGAACAATAAAAGCATTCCAGTTCAACCAGCCATGGAAATCAAGGGCAGATCTCTATTTTTTCCTGCAAGCCTACTCCGCGACCAAATGGGGCTCAAATTGGTCTGGGATTCCAAACTGCAATCCCTTCAGATTTTACGAACCCCTCCCTTATGATGGATCAATCCTGCTCTGATCTTGATCCTATTCTTCAGTGGACAATCAAGTTGGCAAATCAAGCCGGCAAATTTCTACTCAATTTCCCTCGCAACCAGATAAATACAGTCCATAAAGGTGAAATCGACCTTCTTACCAATGCCGACTTGGAGTGTGAACAGCTCATTGTATCGGCTATTCGAGAGAGTTTTCCCCATCACTCCATCTTGTCAGAAGAAAAAGGAAGCAACAATACAAAAAGCAATTTTTGTTGGATCATTGATCCTCTAGATGGCACCACTAATTACTCCCGGGGCCTACCCATGTATTGCGTATCCATTGCATTAAGTTACAAAAACGAAATTCTTATCGGTGTGATCGATGCTCCCGAACTCGGTCATCATTATTATGCCAGCAAAGGAGAGGGAGCATACGACAAGCACCAGAAAATGAGAGTTTCTTCTGTATCCGAACTATCCAATAGCTTTCTAGTCACTGGATTTCCTTACACGATGCATCATTCAGACGTTGATAATATCGAATTGTTTCGTAGCTTCTCCAAACAAAGCCTTGCGGTAAGAAGAATCGGTTCTGCAGCTCTGGATTTATGCTATGTGGCAAAGGGTATTTTTGACGCATATTGGGAATTGAGTCTAAATCCCTGGGATTTTGCTGCTGGCTCTCTTATTGTCACTGAAGCAGGAGGAACAATCAGCGACATGGAAGGGAACGAACTAAACCCCTACCATCCTTCCTCCATCCTTGCCAGCAACCCTTATATCCAAAAAACCATGATGGACAAAATTCACCAAAAAGATGCACTTTTATAAAAAATTTCTTTGCCTGCTAAGCATAGCGCTACTTCTTTCCCTGGCTTCCCCTGATTTCCTTCTCATCATCCAAGCAAAAAATCCCAACGAGATCCTTGTCCCTCTTGCTCCCGATCGTTGGACAGCTACTGGAGCACTTCGCTTTATTCAGAATCCTGATCCAAGCAAAAGCACTCTGGATTGGAAGCCTCAATTGCCTGGTTCATTCCTTCAATGCAGGCTTAACACCGAAAACTTCAACAATTTCAACACTCTTACCATCCAAATTGAGCAAGTGGTGGAAAGCAATGCCTGGTTTTTTGTATATCTTCATGATGATAAGCACCAAAGTGCAATGACTTACTTCCAACTAAGCCCCAATGGAAAACCTGAGCTAAAATTCCACTTTCTTACTTTGTTTTCTGCTTTTAGCTATCCCGACAATTTCAACTGGAACAAAGTTCAGTCCATTTCACTTCTTAGTCACCCAAATGCCGACCTTGGGATCAAACAAAGTCACCTTCAAATTACAAAAGTCAAACTATCAAAAGAAATAATCCAGCAAAACGTGTTTGATTTTAGTGTTGCTAGTTTAAAGACCGATCCTCTGTTGTTCTCAAAAGAAAAATGGACAGAGCTAAGAAGCAATACCAAGTTATACCAAACTGAATCAGGTAAAACTGCAATGCAACAACTCAATCAAGCTATCAACCAGCTCCAAACCCAAAAGTCACCAAAGCTTGAAACATTAAGGGATGCAGCGTATGCGGTTGGTCTAATGGATCTCAACGATTCTATCAGCCAGGAGCTTCTTCACAAAACACTGATCTTCCACCAGGATTACTGGCAAAATCTTCATCAGGAAAACGATATCCTTGTTCAAGAAGAAGCACTTTACTTCATACAAATATTCGACTCGCAAAAAGATAAAATAGTAAGTAGTCAAAAATATAAAAAGTTCTTTATTGAAACCCTAACCTTTATTGCCGAGTTAGAGAAGCAGAGCTGTTTGTACTGGATGCAAAAGTATCCCTATTCCCAGGGCAACAACCATGTAAGCCGTGCCGCATGCATTTTAGGAAGCATAGCTCTACTCGGTATTCAACAAGAGGAGCAAAACCAGAAATGGCTTAACTTTTCTCTTCAAATACTGGAATACTATCTCACCTTTCAGATCAGCTCTGAGGGAGTCCTCAATGAAGGAAGCCATTATTATGTCTATCTCATGGAAACCCTTGCACCCTTTTCCTATTTGCTTTTTAATGCTTTGGGCATCAACCTTTTTATGGATTTTGACTTTTCAGATCGACTTCAAAAGCTGGTTTTATGGACTCATCAGATTGAAAATCCGCAAGGCTTCCTTCCTTGCATCGATGATTCCTGGCCCAGTAGAGTCATCTTCCCAAAAATATATCTCTATCCCTTTTTAAACCAAGTAGATTTGCCCTGGATTTGGGAAAGTCAGCAAGAACCATGGAATTTACTCAAAGCTTCTTACTTTCCCTGGTATTTGCTGAATCTCGACCTTGTTCTTCAAAGCTCCATGCATTCAAATACAGATATTATCTTTCCTTCTCGAGTACAATTTGATTCTGACAGCCAAGTGGTTTTCCGCAGTCAGGGAAAAAAGCACAGCTATCACCTATTTCTCTCAGGGAAAAACTTGTTTTCTCTCCATGAGCATGATAGTGCTGGAACTTTTCAGTATTATGTTGACAAAGTAGCACTGATCGATGTCAGCGGTTATGGCCCGGAGGGTTGGGCAAGCCGACAACGATCGTATTATACAAGCGCATCTGCACATAACACTTTAATGATCGATCATGCCGGTCCCAAAGGGTATTACAATGGAGGTATCGGCCCAATAGAAAGCACAAACCTTGTAAGTTGGATCAGCAAATCAGGACTTGCTTATGCTCACATGGATATGAAATGGAACTTACGTTTTCCAGAGTTAAACCATCAAAGACACTTTGTTCTGGTGCCAGACCAAGACGAGTCTCCGGGCTATCTTTTACTGATAGATAAACTTAGTTCAAACCCCTCCAGGCTGATACAGTCCAACCTTCATCCCAACGGAAGCTTCCTCAAGCAAAACGGGCAAGCAAGTTATTTTGCCGCTCAGAGAAGAGAAAATCCTTTTCTGATTAAGATACAATCACTTGCACCATGGAAGCGTGAACTAAAAAAAGGATGGCATTCAGCCTATTGGGGGCAGGAATACCAAAAAGAGTACCTTCAATACAGCCATGAAAAACTCACCTTTCTCCCCCTGCTGATTCAGGCAAATCCTCCTGAAACTATATCAGATATTACAAGCACCCATCACACCTTTGGCTCAGTAGAAGAGCTTCATCTCAAGCACAACGATTCTTCCAAGTCATTGAGTGATACTTTTTTTCTAAATCCCTACCAAGGAATCCAACAAGGCAAAGAAATGGGAAGCAATGCATTTTTTTCCCATATACGATATAATCATAGGGATATGAAGCTTGAAGAGTGCTATGTAAATAACGGGACTTTCTTAAACTGCCAACAAAAAGGCTTTTTTTATGCCAATCAACGTTTTACTTTTTCATTACAGGCAGATCCCTCCCAGCGCGAATACCACATGCAATACGAAGCAAGCTTACCCAATACTCGTGTATTTTTCTATCTAAACAAGATTCATGAGATTTGGTGGGGTGAAGAACCTTTGCCCATCGAACACCATGGAGATCGCATCAGCTTTACTTTGCCTCAGGGCAAACACGAGCTCAGAATGATCTCCAAAGAAGAGGAGCGCATCAAATGAACGAAACTAACAAAATCCAAAAAAAAATTCAAGAAAAAAAAGCAAAGCTGAATGCAGTCATTTTGGCACATAACTATCAGCGACCTGAAATACAGGATTCAGCAGATTTTGTGGGAGACTCCCTGGAATTGAGTCGTAAAGCGGCAGAAACTCAAGCGGATGTGATTGTATTTTGCGGAGTATCGTTTATGGCTGAGACTGCAAAGATTCTCGCCCCAGAAAAAACAGTTCTTCTTCCTGTACTAAGTGCAGGTTGCCCCATGGCAGATATGATTCGCCCAGATCAGGTTAAAAAACTAAAACAAGAACATCCGGATGCAAGCGTGGTCTGCTACGTCAACTCCAGTGCAGAAGTCAAAGCCGTTTCCGACATCTGCTGCACTTCAGCCAACGCTGTCAAAATTGTGGAGTCCCTTCCAGACAAAAAAATTATCTTTATCCCTGATGAGGGTCTGGGAGGCTATGTAGCCGAACATACCAACAAAGAAGTTATTCTTTTTGCTGGATATTGCCCCACCCACTATATGATCCGAGAAGAAGACCTTATACAAGCCAAAAATTGTTATCCCAATGAACCTGTCATAGTTCACCCCGAATGCCGCAAGGAAGTGAGAGATGCCAGCGATTACATTGCAGGTACTGGTGGCATGGTCACCCTTGCCAAAGAGCATCCCTCCAACAAATTCATCATCGGCACCGAAGAGGGTATGATCTATCGTCTCAAGACCCTCGTTCCAACCAAGAGCTTTCATTTACTGAGCTCGAGACTCTATTGTCCCAACATGAAGAAAACAACTCTGGAAAACCTTCTTAACGCCATTGAAAACCAGGAGCACGAAATAGTGCTTCCCAAGCTTTTAATGGATAAGGCCAGAGCCTCCATTCAAAAAATGCTCCAAGTAGCATAGTCATGGAAAATGAATGCTTTGACATTGTCATCGTCGGAACCGGTATTGCTGGTTTAGCGACTGCCTTATTTCTTGATCCCAGGATGAAAATCCTGATGATCACCAAGTCCCTTACCCAATCCTGCAATACTATCCGGGCTGAAGGTGGGGTTTCAGCAGCTATGGGGCCTGACGACTCCCCTGAGCTCCACTTCTTAGACACCCTCAGGGCAGGCAAAGAACTTAGCAGTAGAGAAACTGCCAAGATACTTGCCTATGAAATGATAGATCGAGCTTATGAACTAGATCAGATGGGCTTCCCTTTTGATAAAAACAGTGATGGTTCCTTTATGCTGGGACTGGAAGGGTTCCATTCAAGACGCAGAATTCTTCACAGCAGTGGCGATCGTTTTGGAAAAGCTATTTTTTCATTTCTACTCAAACAAATTCAACAACAGCCCAATATTCAAATCCGCGAACAAACCTGGTTTAGTGACTTTTTTATTCAAAAAGGGCGTTACGTGGGAAGTCTTTTGTATCATGAAGGAGCATATTATCAGGTAGGATCCTCCTTCCTGGTGCTTGGAGCAGGGGGCTACTCAGGTATTTACGGCAGTAGCACTGGCGAATCCAGCTTGTACGGAGATGTGCTTGCACTCGGTTTCAATCGAGGTTTAAATCTAGTGGATCTTGAATTTGTACAGTTTCACCCAACAGTCCTGTCTCAGGCAGGTTTTGAACCATTTCTTTTAACAGAAGCACTAAGAGGAGAGGGGGCAATACTCCTCAACAAGCAAAATGAAGCCTTTATGGAACGCTACCATCCCGAAAAAGACCTTGCCTCACGAGATATAGTCAGCAGATCTATCATTCAGGAAATTCGACAGCAGGGAAATGATGGTATTTATCTCGACATGAGACCCATTGGGGTAGATACTCTCAAAAAAAAGTTTCCTGGAGTGTATGCCAGTTGCATGGAAAGAGGAGTAGATCCCACCCTTCATCCAGTCAAGATTCATCCCTCAGCCCACTACACCATGGGAGGAATTCGCACCAATACCTACGGAGAAAGCAGTATCCCTGGGATATATGCAATAGGCGAGGTTGCATGCAACGGTCTGCATGGTGCCAATCGACTTGCTTCCAACTCCCTTGCAGATGCGCTGGTTTTTGGCAAACGTGCCGCAAAGCACATGGAAGCCAGCACTCCACCTCCCCCAGTGACCTTGTCCATGCCTTCGCGCCACTCAGAGCTTTCCACCCTGATCCTCCCCCCTGAAAGTGATATCAAAGCACTCAACTGGAAAAATCTGGGTATTGAACGCAATGAACATGATCTAAGCAAATATCTTGCCTATCTCAGCCCTTATTATCGCTATGCCATGCTCTCACTTCATCCCACCGACCAGCAATATTCTCGAAAAATGCTTTGCATCACCTCCTATCTGGTAACCGTTTCTGCCCTTTTCCGCCAGGAATCCCGAGGTTGCCACCATCGCTCCGATTACCCAGAAATGAAGGATGAGTTTCAAAAATCCCTGGTCTTAAGCCACCAAACACATGGCCATGATCTGGTGCTTAACTACGAGAAAAGAGGTTAAACATGATCAAGCTACCCTCTCGCTGGATAGAAGATGCTTTCATTGAAGATGCTCCTTATGGAGATGTAGCAAGTGATTTGGCAGGTCAAAGCCAGACCTGGTCAAAAGCTCGATTATTGGCAAAAGCCCCCGGTATCATCTGCGGACTTCCCTTCATCCCACAGTTTCTTTCCTTCATGGATTCAGACTGCCAGGTGGACTGCCTGGTATCGGATGGCGAGACCATATCTCCCGGTCAGGAGCTGTGCCATCTAAAAGGAACTACCAGTGCCTTACTTCGAAGCGAAAGATTGATGCTCAACCTTTTAAGCTATTTGTCGGGAATTGCCACACAGACCAAGACATTACAGGATATCATCAGCCCCTACGGAGTAAAACTATTGGATACGAGGAAAACACTTCCTCACTACCGTGCACTCGTCAAATATGCCGTTCGCACGGGAGGAGGCTTCAACCATCGCAACAGTCTGTCTGACCTTATTATGCTCAAAGACAATCATGTCAAAGCAGGAGGAGGGGTCAGCGCCATCCTGGAAAAATGGAAAAAAAATAACCAAAACCCCATGCTCAAGCTCGAAATCGAAGTAAGTACACTGGAAGACGCCCTTGAAGCCCTGCCCTACCATCCAGATATCATCATGCTCGATAATTTCACTCCCGAAAGAGCTGCTCAAGCCATACTACAACTTAAAGGCAAAGCGCTTATCGAAATCTCCGGAGGCATTACCCTCGACAATATTGAGGCTTATGCGCGTCTCCAGCCAGACTTTATCTCCACAGGAAGCATGACCCACCACGTCCACGCCCTCGACCTTAGCATGAAACTCTCCTAAAATGTGGCAGAGGGACCTTGCACTTGCGACATTTTACGGAAAGCTCACCTTGACAAACTCTTCGGCTTCATTCCATTCAATCCTTGCCTTCATGGCTTCAAAAAAAGTACGCAAGGGAGCCAGCACCTGAGTATGCTCGATATCTCGCTTTAACACATTTTTAGAATCCAAAACAATCGGGTTCCACTGCAGGAGTTTTTCATCGATAAGTAAGGGGATCACGTCCTTAAGTCTTTCTTTGTGAGGAGTTGAATCATAATAAAGCAGAAAATTCCAGGATTTGCCACGAAAATCAGAGCAATGATGACTTATCTCCCATTGATAGGGCTCATACTGATAATACTCGACCGCGTTCAAACTCAGCAAGTGAAAGACAAAAAAGTTTAAATCCATACGCATTCGTGCGTTCACAATCTCCACAGGACTCCATAGCTGATAGTCGTAGGAATAGCTTTCCCCCGCTTGAACTATTCTTAAGTTTGAGTTCCAATAATCCAGGGCATAAGTTTTCCCAAAAGTATCTGCAAAATGCAAAACTCCACCTTTTGCTTCTACTTTCGTAAAACATGCCAAAGAGGTCAAAAAACTACCAATATCAATAAAGAGTACCTGGCTCTGATCGCTCGAAGATGCTTTCTCCATTCGGGGGGGATGCTTCCAAGGAAGCTCTTTCCCATTGATGTACAAGGGAGAAAACTCCACTCTCCCAAGACTTCCAACTTCAGCATAGGAAAAACGCACTCGTTCATTGGAGCGGAAGATCCATTGATAGTGATGCGTCTTGTTTTTGCTATCGATGGAAAGTATAGGATAAGCATCGAAAGCAGAGGCTATGTCTCCAACAGAAACATAAAAAGCAGAAGAAGGGGCACTACTGAGCAGATCAAGAGAAGAGTTCAACTCAAGCTGTTTTGCCCAGGAAACATTCGATTCATTAATTTTCACTATTCTGGACCCAGGTTTCATTTCGCAGGACATAATCTTCCGCTGATCGCTTGGAGCTGTGATTTCCACTGCGTCCGATTCGGCTTTCTCTGGTTCAGGTTTGGTAGCGATGCCAAAGGTGTAGGAACCACTTTTTTCAGGGTTGCGGATACCCATATCTAAAGGTAAGGTGGCAGTAATATCACGATACCCTTCGATAGCGGGATCCATCGAAACATAGGATTCAAAAGTGATGGTTTTTTTCTCATAGTCAAAAACAGGTTCCTTTTTTGGGCAGGGTGTACCTGGAGGACGCGGAGGCGGAATGATATCGGGATCAGGAGGAGGCGGGAACTCAATTTCTGCAGGAAAATACAGAATGATCCAATCCCCTGTTTCCACCTTTTTTTCAATGGAAAAGTGAAACTTATAAGAGGCAGGAGCCCCAGCAATATTGGGGATAGCCTCCACTTTGACTCCAGTGATTGCTTTTGCTTGAGGATAATTTCCCAGCCAGGGCAGGCACAAAAGACACAACAGAACTGAAAGACAACGAGATAGTTTCATCTTAATCTCCTTACTTTATCCAGCCGCTCCATTCAGTAATAAAAAAAGTTAATCACCTATAACATAATACCGTTTAAGCCTCTTCAAGATCAACACCAGAAAGTGACGAATTTTCCATCTTTCGTTGAGCACTGTGGTAAAAATAGACCGAAGAGAGGGTTTCCACCAAAAAGAAAAAGGCAGTCAAGAGACCGAAGAGCAGGAGGAAAAAGAGCATGATCCATAGAGCGATGGGGTTATCCAAAAAGATATCACTACTGCTTCGGTATGACCAAACAAACCAATCCTGGTTCGGTCTTAACTTGAATATAGCATTCAGCACAGGCTCGAAGAAGGGGTGAAACAAAAAACCAAAGAGTAAGACTGGAGATATCTCATAAAGCATAGCAAGAACAAACCCTGATCTATAATTATCGAAGCTACTAAATGCATTACCACTAAGTATATACAATTGCCCCAAAGCAAAAAGCAAAACGATATATAGCATAAACATAAGAGCTTTCCAGATCAGGATAGGCCAGAAGAGTTTTTTATCAGGACGTATTACTTTATTGTTCCTGATACAACCAGCTTTAACCTCCTGGCTTATTTTATCGATCACATGCAACTCCGCAAAAAAATAAGCATAAAAGCCCCATGTAACAGGTAAAAGAGCGATAATTGAAAGGAGCAATACGATTTCAATACCCTCAAGAAGATGCGTGTCAATTTTTTTTATATAAAGAAAAATGGAAATCGTAATAGGTAGTAATATCAACAAAAGAAAAGATAAGCTTTGAAATGAGTACCTTTTTAATGAAACTTTAACTAATCGCAAGAAATTACTAAACCGAATCTTTCGTGGTAACTCCTTATAATCCTCAAAAGGTATAAGATTTAGCTCCTGCATACCCAGAAAAAGAACGTGCCTTTTCAGCAAAGGGTAAAGATAGGCATAGATAGGAAGCGAAATAACGCAGATAAATAAAACAATCATCGGAAAAACATAAGGAGCATGAGTAAAAATAAACCAAGCGTCAAGCACAATTAACGATAGCAAAGCTCCCATCACAAAACTCAAAACCATGGAAGGGATGAAAAGCTTGAAAAACGACTTGTGCATCAAACGCAAAGAAAATTTTAGTGCTTCAAACCAAGGAAGCAAGGAGGTAGATTTAGTGTTCATTGGATTGATAGCTCTTTTTTATGAATACTGGATTGCATATTGCAATATCATCCCATTTTATACGTAACCTGTTCTTGCTATCAAGATCTCTAAAAAATTCAAAATTAAACTCTACCCGAATCCAGTCATAGTTATTGATTTCATTGTTTTGAATGGTAATTTCTTGTCCTGTATATTCGGTAACATTGATAGTGCTATAAGTCCTTAATACTCTTGGAGTCGGGGAGCTACCTCCATCCCCAATGACCTTATAAGAAAGCTTGGTTCCAAGACCCTTAAGAAAGGGGTAAGCCCATAATTTAAGCACTAAATCAGTATTGCCCAAGTTCACTAATCCTCCTGAGGGAACATTATTTGCTGTGAAGGTAGCAAATGAGCCAATATCTGATGCAGTAACTCCCCCCATTACTCCTGTGCTTTTTCCGCAGGAGCGAAGAGCTTCTAATAGTATCTTGCTTTCCAAAGGCACCTGATCACAATATACAAATGTACACCCCCTTCCGAACATAGCATCCCTAAATTCAGCTTTCCAATAAGGCTTATCCTCAAAATGTTTGACTTCCCGCTCTTCTACATTATTGACTAAACAATAATCACCAAGATGACCTTTCTTTAAACCAGGCAGGTCATCAATCTTAAGATACCATTTTTGGTGACAATCAGAATTTCCAACACCAACGACAAACTTGTTTAGACCAGCTTCATTCCATTTATTGATGGTGATTACTTTGTCGTAGTGAAGATAGTGTTCCCAGGCATCCTGCTGAACTCTTGCATTAGAAATGATTTCCATTCCCATGAAACCCATACCATTATTCTCATTTGGGCTATCACCATAGCTTCGGATTACCGAAGGAGATCGATGGAATGCCCAATCTTGATTCCACTCATCCACATTGCGTGGAAACATTTTCCAAGTATACTTATCCTTCCAACCCCCTGCTGGATGGGCAATTACGCACCAGCCATTGGGACCCAAACCTGTATTATTGCATACATCATTGGCTCCATTTTTTAAGTAAGCAGTTCCATTGATATGCTCTTCGGGGAAAACTTTAACTGGCTCGTTATTGTGTGGGCCAAAATAGTGGAGCACATGGCTTGTTGTTTCTGGATCAAATGTAGCAGTATATGGAAAGTTACAGGTTGAAAAATCGGTTATCACACCAATTTCCACCGCAGGGATAACTAAAAAATGACCTTTACCCCCACCCTCAGAACGCTCCATTAATTGAGCTTGTGCACATTTATTACGAAAATTAGTCAACTGGTTGCAACCATGCCCACAACTTTCATTACCCTCATCACACCCTTTTTTTCCCGTTTGCCCATAGACCATACAACAGGCATGTTCAGTAAAAATCAACCAATCCATTAATTGTCTTACTCTTCTCTGATGGGCAATGGTTAACATTTTCTTATCTTCGCTATCTGTTACTAAATGCTCAATCTCTTGAAGCCCATCACTATACAATGAATGGATATGACCATCCCCTTTGTAAAAGCCCAGAGTTTGAAAACGATCGTCTATATCTCCAACAATGGCTGGAATACCAGATCGAATGTCTAGAAATCCTACAGTCATATATATTGTGACTTCTCTCTCGATCATCAATGTTTGGCCTGGTAGGGAGAACACTCCCTTCAAGACGATCACTTCTTGATCTCCTGCTTCAAAGGAGTCAAAAAGATCTAGCACATCGAGGACAACTTGCTTTTCGTCCTCGATGGAATCATATATCTTGTTTAAAGAGGCATTATCGTTGTGCTCTTGAATACCATTTGGCCCAATACCTATGGCTTCTTTTAAGGTATTGGAGTAACTTAACACGTATTCATTATTTTCGAATACACAATCAGCTTCTACTTTTTGAACCTGTTTAAGATTGTCATCAGCATCTCTGTAACTATCCATCCAACAAGTAACAAGAGGCTCGTTCACCGTATAGCTGGAAATGTAGTCTTCAGAATCGTCGTTAATTGCATAGATTTCGATAGTGCTGAACATAGCTGTTGGGGGGATTTGATTAGACACTAAACCCGCAATGAATGGGATGCGAAGCATCCCATCCTGATGCAACAAGAGGGCGTTCACAGGTTCAAATAGGATTTCAATAATAGGCGTGGGGTTCATTTGACTTGAAGAGGCATTGATACGATGATCGTTTGAGCTCAAACACAAAAATGCAAAGCAGACTGCCAACAAACATGCAATTAAGCTCTTTTTGTTAAGGGTAAAAAACCGTGATGAGAGCTTACTCTCTCTCTCTCTCTCTCTCGAAAAGGAAACAGTCTTATTCTGAACCGAATACAACTTCATAAAAACTCCTTTCAACTAAACAAATAATATTTTAAAACATTGTAAAAGCACAGTACTCCCTGAAGTTTTCTGTTTGTCGATCTTTGAACCCAAATGCTCACTACTGCGAGATACAGCTATCATGATTGCTCCATCTTCAGCACAGTTGTTATACGATCAGTTTAAGCTTGCCCTCCAATATGTCAATAAAAAAGAGGCCAAAGAATTCATGCCCAAATCTTCCATATCCCACAAAACTCCATAAAATTAGCTTAGAGTGAGATGCTGTTTTTACGACTCAAAGGAGGCTTGGATGAACTGGCGTAAAAAATCTATCGCAGTGCTTGTGCCCCTCATATTACTTTCGAGCTTTGTATTCCTTCCTTCGTATTCCTTCGAAACCAAAACCGAACACCCCTACCATTGGTTGAATCCTGGAGAATATGATATTCTTAAACTTAGCAAGGAAAAAGGGCTTGAAAACCCATATTCTATCCCCTTCGAACTGAGTAAATCAGCTCAGGATGCTATTTCAAAAGCTCCTCGCTGGCTATCCAGCGATCTGAGCAAACAGTTTTACTCCCTGCATCATGGTCCTGTTCAGGCAGGTTCCAATGCTTCTATCTCTGCGGGAGATCTGGACCAGGACGGGCTAGAAGACCTGCTTATCCATACTGGTGCAGGAAACTTGGCATTTTACAAATCCCACAAATATCCTGGCAAAAGTGCCTTGGAGCTTCATTCCACGCTTCAACTGCCTCTTGCAAACGAGCAAGCCATTCATATCACCTTGCTGGATCTTGATGGCAAAGGTCTTTCCGACCTATTTTTAGCAAAAGGAAGAGAGATTTACCATTACCGAAATACCACTCAAAACAGCACCCTGAGCTTTTCTACCCCTCAGCTTATCTATACAGCTGAAGAAGCGCACAACTCTCTCCGCCTGTCATCTGTCCACTACCATGATCAAGCCATGCTCATTTTAGGCTATGAAAATGGTACTCTGGCCGCTTTACACTTAAGTGATCAGCAATGGGCCCTGGATAAGGACTTTTTCCCTTACTGGGAAGAAAACTGGGGAGGTGAAATCTTGCGCAAAGGTGTTTTTGTGAGTCAAAACGCCGCTCCAGCCTCCTTGCTTCTTCCAGATGGTAGGATTTTATTGTTGATTACTGGCTCCGAGGGCGACATAACCAGCTTCATCTTCAACAAAACCTTCAACAACCCCCCAGTTTTGGCAAGCTTTCCCCTTTGGAACAGCGCATTAGCTCAACCTTCCTCCTTTGTCTTCTTTGATGTCAACCAGGATGGCAGAAAAGACCTTATCGTCCAAAGTGCTCCAGACCCACTCACGTTTTTTCTCAATCAAGGTACTTTAAAAAACCCTCAATGGATACGCCTGGAATCGGGAGCCTCAGATAATCCCCTTACCGGATTTTTTGGGGGTTCGGGCTATCATCGCGATGGAAACATCCTCTTTGCCTATGGGCAATACCAAAAAGAAATCGAGACTCTGGCTAAATTTATTCAAGAGCTTAAGACCCCCTATATCGACGAAGCAATCTATTGTCTTGCCAATTTCCAAATCCAGGATCTGCTGTCCTATGTGCAACTTGATTTGCTTCACCTTCTGGTCGAAAATGCAGAAGGGATATATAAGATTGCAGAAGAACTCGCCTATGTCAAAATGCTTGAAAAAGATGAAAGCACCACTCTATCGTACGCCACAGAAGAGGGTTGGAAAGAAATGCCCGAAGACATCTACTATCGCTATCTGGTGATGCTCAATCGCTACCTGATGGTACCAAGCGTTTATGAATCCTTGTATCAGAAAAACTTTTACCGCAGTTATTTACCCTACGATAAAACCTATGAAGTCACACTCCTCTCACGGGTAAAAGACTCCAAAACCCTCTATGAAGCCGCCTGGAATATCCTCTACTGGCTAAAAGTGGACATCGGAGGCATCTGGCATATGGGAGAAAAGCCCCGGGGGTGGTACAACATTTATCACAACTTGCTCAATGAAAAGGTGGGCATCTGGTGTGGAGAATGGTCGATCATGTTTGAAGCCGCCGCAAGAGCTGTCAACATTCCCACCATCATTATTGTGGCCCTGGGCGAAGACCATCAATTCAACAATTTCTGGGATGGAGCCTGGCAGCATGTTGATGCTTCTGCTGGCGAAGCAGACAATGTAAAAAGCTGGGAAGAGTATATAGGAGATTCTTTGGTGTATTATCATCACTGGGGTCAGCGTGTTTTCTCCTGGCCCATGGCGTGGGAAGGAAACGGAAAGTATGACCATGTCAAACGCTCCACCTTGCCCTACAATCCAGCAGAGAAGCTATCTGATCTCAACTTTTACGTTTACGATCAAGAAGGCAAACCCCTGGATGGGGCTCGAATTGAGCTTTGGAGCCATTGGCCCATGGAAGCCGAATACCAGCCCATTCCCTTCCTCTCTACCGTAGGTTATACCGATGGAAACGGGCTATGTCGAATTGAAAAAGTAGGTCATCAAAATATGACCGTTCATGCAGTATCTCGTATTGGAAGCGTTCAATCTTTTCTACCTCTGAAAGAGACAAGTTATCCTCAAGCTATCCACTTCCAAATTCCTAACATTGCACCCCCCTTATTTCCTAAAAACCAAGCAAAATCGCTAAACCTTCACCTCAAAGAAAGCTATCCTGAACAAATCAGCCAGGACTGGAGCTTGAGTTTACGTTTTATCAACAGCGAACAGCGTCATATTCCATGGGTAGATGCCTATTTTACCCGTCTAGGCTACATGGAATATTGGAAAAGCACTCAAAACAAGCTTCAAGTCTGGATGGTGAATCAGGAAGGCCTTGATAGCCTTCTTGCTGGCAAAACACCAGCTTTTGCTGAATACTTTGAGCTCCTCCAGGATCAAGAATGGAGCTTTGCCATGCCCGATCTGCCCGAAGAACCCCTATATATATTGATTCACAACCCCTTGTTAACCACCTCCACCCAATACCAACTGAGCGCATCGATCAAGCAGAAATGAAGCATCAAATCTCCAGCCTTGAACCCCTGGCAAGCTTTGTTAACACCTGCCACGAAGGATGGCTCAAGGGGTGGCACGAAAGAAATGGTGGAAACTTGAGCTACCGACTTAGCACCCAAGAACTTGAAGCTTTTCTCCCTTTTCTTAGCTCGAAAGACGAGTATCATCCACTGGGTGAAAACTTAGCCATTCTGGCAGAGGATTTTTTTCTTATCACTGGTAGCGGAAAGTATATGAAAAACGTTATCAGTGACCCTGAATCCAACATTGGGATGGTGCAAATCCATCCCAATGGCAATGCCTATCGAAAGGTATGGGGTTTCAAGGGAGGCACTCACCCAAGCAGTGAGTTGCTCAGCCATCTGATGAGCCATGCAGTGAAAAAAGAAAAAATGACCGAGAGTAGTTGCGCTCTTCTACATGCTCATCCTGCCAATGTTATAGCTTTAAGCTTTGTTTTGCCTCTAAACGCAGGGATCATAACTCGGGAGCTTTGGGAAATGCTAAGTGAATGCATTGTCGTTTTCCCTGAAGGTCTTGGAGTCTTGCCCTGGATTTTGCCAGGTAGTATCCAGCTAGCTAAAGCTACTCAAACGCTGATGGAACAATTTAATGCAGTCTTATGGGCTCATCACGGGCTTTTCTGTGCAGGGAATAGCCTAGACCAAGTCTTTGGTTTGGTAGATACCATAGAGAAAGCAGCAGAAATCCTGGTCAAAGTACTTAGCATGGGAGGAAAAAAGCAAAGACCTTCTCCATCAGAGCTTTTATCCTTGGCTGAAACCTACCTCCTTCCTATCAACAAAGCTCATCTTGGCTGATATCGAAAGAGAAATGATGTAGTATGCAAGAGATAAGAATCTTAAAAAACGGACCCTACCTGATCAAAGGGAGCATTCCTCTTGATCATGCTCAAGCGGTGCTGAACTTTGTTAATTTTCCTGTAGAGTGGAGATTTTATCAGCCCTACTCTTTAATGGAAAACTATTCCCTATGCCGTTGTGGCAAAACCAAAACACCCCCCTTCTGCGATGGATCTCACCAAAAGGAAGGATTTCTTGGAGAAGAAGTGGCTGATGTGAGACCCTTTGACGAAACGATGAAAATGATTCATGGTCCCAGTCTAAGCATGAAAGATCAAAAAAGCCTATGTATGCTAGCAAATTTTTGCAATATTAATCGCAATGTGTGGAATCAAATAGAAAAACCACTAAATGCGAAACAGTATCAGCAAACCCTTAAAGCCATACAAAATTGTCCTTCAGGGCGCTTAGTACCGATTGATACTTCAAGTGGTGAGATTCTTGAGCCATCCTATGATCCATCCATTAGCATCGTTGAAGAAAATGGATACACCGATCAGGGAGCTATCTGGGTCAAGGGAGGTATTCCGATCATATCTTCCACAGGCTTTACCTATGAAATCCGTCCACGCGTTACCCTTTGTCGCTGTGGAAAATCAGAAAATATGCCCTTCTGTGATGGTCGTCATCTCCTCGTGCCCCCCAACAAGCCCTAACAAAAAAGAACCGTCCCCGATTGTGACGATTGAACAATCGGGGACGGTTCTTTTTTGTTAGACTACCCTGACATTTTATGACATAGCATAAAGTTAAACTTGGAGTAAAATCATTTTAAAAGGAAGGTTTTTATGAAAGCAAAAATTGTGCAGTTGGGGGTGCGGACGTTTTCTTAGACTTCATTAAATTGCTAATCCAAGGTTTTGTCTATACTCCCACGGACTCATTCCACCGAGGGATAGTTTAATTCTCTTCTCATTATACCATATTATGTATTCCTCGAGCATAGTTATGAATTCCTCGATGCTAACACCTTCCCATGATTGTGAATAGAACATCTCATTTTTAAGTCTGCCAAAGAAGCCTTCACAGGCTGCATTATCTGGAGTACAAGCTTTTTTAGACATTGATCGTGGAAGTTGAGCTTTTTCCATGCGTTGTATCCATCCCGGCCATCGATAATGTCCACCACGATCGGTGTGTATCAAGGGATGCTCTCCTGGTTTTAAAGTGCCAAGGGCTCGATCCAGCATACTATTGACTAACTCAGCATCAGGACTGGTACCAATAGACCAACTGGTTACACAGCCATCAAAACAATCTATAATCGGGGAAAGAAACACTTTACCTGCAGGAAGGTGAAATTCTGTAAGATCTGTTAACCATTTCAAGTTGGGAGCAGATGCATGAAAATCTCGCTCAATAAGATTACTGACTGCTGGAAGATTTTCTCCTTGATAAGAGCTGTATTTTTTCTTTTTCTTTCCATAAACTACCAAGTCAAGCTCTCTCATTAAACGACGGACTATTTTTTCTGAAACACGAAGCTTTTCTCGAGCCAGCAAAGAATGAATTCGACGATACCCATATCTCCTGTGGCTCTCCAAAAACAGGGTTTGGATGCGAATACGAAGGGTTTCAAATTTATCTGGCTTGGACATCTTATGATGATAGAAGTAGCTACTGCGGGGTATATTCAAGCATTCGATCAACTCAGGGAGCTTATACTGCTTTTTCAGGGCATCGATGATCAAAGCCTTTTCTTTATTGCTCAAGCTTCGTAGCTCGATGCCCAGTTCTTTTTTTAGCAATTCACTTGCCTTTTCCAGAAGATCTTTTTCCAGTTTCAGGCGTCGGAGTTCAAGTTTTAAGCTCTCGATTTCTGACAACAGGTCTTCTTTCCCTTTAGATGAAGGGTTGGAAGAGGAATCCTTATCTTTTTTAGGCATCTCTTTTCGGTACCCCTTTCCAAGCAGTTTTAATTTCCATTGGTAGAGGTCGCCACGCGTAACTCCATAAGTAAGAGCTACTTCGTTGGCACTTCCTTCTCTAGTGCATAAATCAATCACCCCTTTGTTTTTCTGCTCTTGAGATAATTGTATTCCATTCGTGCGTTTTTTACGAGTTACCAACCCGCTTTCTTCACACCATCGTTGAAGGATCGGTCGACTGGGATACCCAAGTATTTTGACAGTCTGAGATATATTTTTACCATGCTCTAGATAGTACCTTACCGCTACGTCTTTTTGTTCTTTGGTAAACCGTTGCCATGCTTTGTATCCATCCCAAGTAACTCCTGTTTTGAGTTCCTCTTGATATCGTTCATACCATCTTTGCAGCATATTTCGACTGGGATATCCAAGCTCATGCCTAACCGCTGATGAACTTTTGTTGTATTTGATATACAGCTTAATAGCTTTCATTCTCTTTTCTCTTGAATACATTCGGACAACCTCCAACTTTTTTTAAAAGTCCAAGTTTTTGTCCGCATGCCCGTTAGAAGAAAAGAAATTTATTGGTATGCATTGGTTTGGAAAGCACAAGGAAGACATTTCAAGCTTGTGGTGCTCATTTATGAGTAAAATTGAAACCATCCCCAACAAAACCCCTTCCCAAAATCAGTACGGTATCTGTTACATGGAAGGAAATGAGCCCAGCCAGGAGCATTTTCACTACATTGCTTGCAGAGAAGTTAGTTCTATCGAAAGTATACCCGAAAGCTTGAGCAGTAAAACGCTTCCTGCTAGCAAATACGCTGTTTATACCCACAAAGGACCACTTGACACCTTAGCTGATACCTTCCATAAGGTATATAGTGAATGGTTAATAGAAGATGGTCTGGAGCCCATTACTGATTTGAGCTTTGAGCTTTACGACGAACGCTTTATTTATAATAATGAACACTCTGAAATGGACATCTACATCCCAATAAAATAAGCCTGCCCAAAAAATGTCGCAGAGGGACCTTGACTCTGCGACATTTTTTGCAAAACAAGGAGTAAAAAAAATGAATCAAGAAATCATCAATTCCACAGGATGTTGCGATCCCTTTGATCCCACTCCATGGGAAAATAAAGAAATTCAATGGAAAGATAAGCTCTTTGTAAAAGATCATGTCTCCAGTTTTGTTCATATTCCATTGAACATGAACAAAAAAATGATAAAAAACATGAAGTTAATTGAAAAAGCCGAAGCTAAAGTGCCCCAAATGATCATGCTCAGTGACGAGAAATCACCCTGGGGATCAGACATCTTCATTGAAGTATCCAAGCCTGTTCCTGGGGCTGAAATGACAACGCTTAGTGGTGTTTTTTTAAGCAAAGTATTCGAAGGCTCCTACCATAACATGGGAAAATGGGTCAAAGAAATGACTCAATATGTTAAAGAAAAGCGCAAAACAGTGGAAATGATCTATTTCTATTACACCACCTGTCCCAAATGCGCAAAAGTATATGGCAAAAACTATGTAGTTCTTTTAGCCAAAGTCTCATAAGTTGGAAATTTAACCTTTTTTGTATTCAACTACTTCTTACTTTGGGTATATTTAGCAAGTAGGCTAAATATATAAAAGAGGAAGGTGTTCCATATGACTGACGCTAATGATAAGAGAGAATTCGTAAGAGAGAGCTACGCCAAAATAGCTCAGGGAAAGTCCCCTCAAGCTTGCTGTAGCAATGGGTGCTCTTGTGGAAGCACCCCTCTTGATTCCACTGAAGCTAATATTCGCATGGGCTACAGCACAGAGGAACTGCTAAATGCTCCTACCGAATCAAGCATGGGTCTCGGCTGCGGAAACCCCTTAAGTATTGCTGAATTAAAAGAGGGTGAAACAGTCCTGGATTTGGGAAGCGGAGGAGGCATTGACTGTTTCCTGGCTAGTAGAAAAGTTGGCGCGCAAGGTCAGGTAATCGGAGTGGATATGACTCCAGACATGATCTCTTTAGCAAGAAAGAATGCAATAAAACACCAAATACCCAATGTTGAGTTTAGATTGGGTGAAATCGAACATTTGCCAGTTGCTGACAATACCATAGATGTAATCATATCCAACTGTGTCCTCAATCTATCCTTCGATAAAGAGCAAGTGTTTCATGAAGCATATAGAGTCTTAAAACCTGGAGGAAGGATAGCAATATCTGATATTCTTGCAACTAAAGCCCTACCCAACGAAATCAAAGATGACCTTACCATGATTTCAAGTTGTATAGGGGGCGCAGAGTTACTTGAAAATGTTAGCAATATGTTAAGCAAGTCTGGATTTCGTAATATTCAACTCATCCCAAAGGATAATAGTAAGGAAATAGTGAAAACATGGGCTCCCGACAGGGGGATTGAAAACTACATTGCATCCTATTACATCAAAGCTGAAAGATAGAATATTTCTCCCTGCCTGAATACCAGTAAATGGATATGGTGATAATTGTAAAAACCAGTAAAATAGATATTATCTAAAATCATTAGACATCCTTGGGATGGGAGTAAAATATGCTAAAACGCGAAGAGGGGCAGACTTTTTTAGAATATGCGTTGGTGTTCGCAGTATTGATTTTGGTTATCATTGGTACTATTCCTACCCTTCGTACCAGTGTTGTTCAGGTACTTGAACGCACTCAGGAAGCTTTAGAGGACGAACATAAAGAGGAGCCACCAGCATGGACCCCCACTAAAACCATCTTAGGAACTGGTCCAGTGGAAATTGCATACAATTTAACTCAACTCATGATTGACTACAGAAAAGCAAACAACAAATTCCCACCCAAGTTGGTATGGGACTCAAAAACCCAAACTTGGAAAGGTGATGATATCGCATGGAAAACCCTCCTGGATTGGAAATATCCTGGACAAGATATGAATATAGATCAATGGCGAAGACAAAATAACGTGGACGGTATCATTTATGCCCCCCATGGCAATTTAGTTTCCATAGAACCTGCACCCGACTATCAGCTTCATTTCAACGATGTAAATGGCAAAAGCTACAACCTTGAATACAACGAAAGAACAGGGGTAGCAGCTAATCTAAACATTTCACGTAGTCCCGAAGACCAACGATGGTTTGCAGGCATGTACGACGAAAAAGGAAAATACTTTGAAGTTAATATCGACATCGAATCTCTCCGTGCAAGTGGCCCAAATCTCCCGTAAACATGAGTTGCTTGAGCAAATCTGAGGAAGTTTTCATATGACACAAATGGGTCACAGCCTGGTGGGTCTCAGTTTTGGCATCTTAGCTTTAAAAAAACTCCCCTTGAATGCAAAACGAATTTTTATCCCAAGCATTTTGATTCTTTTTGTAATTTTGGCAAACTTGCCCGATCTTCCAGTCCCAGGTTGGGGTCACGACCGCTATGAGGTGAGTCATAGCCTATGGATTACCATGATTGTGGCGCTTGGTATTAGCTGCACTTACCTTCTTTTATGCAAATATATCTTCAAGACAAAACCCCAAGGGATTTTTCTCTTACTCATGAATCTTGCCCTTTTTAGCCATCTCTTGCTTGATTCCTTTTACAACCATGGCTATGGAGTAGCAATTTTCTGGCCGTTCTCCTCTGCAAGTCTTGTGCTTCCAATCCCCTGGCTATCAGTACAAAAAGACTTGCCTCCACCCATTACTCAAGAAATGATCAAGATTTGGCTCTTGGAGTTACTTACTTTTGGACCATTCCTTTTGTTTGTTCTGATTAAGCCTTTTAGGAAAGTAGGGTTTCGATTTCTTTCCCAAGCTCAGAGGGAGTAACTGTGATTGTGGAGTCAAGCCACATCGAGTGGCAGAATTAACAATCAACAAAACTTTTCCACGATAAATTTCTAAAGACACTTCCTGCAAAGAACGGTCAAGTACCTAAAATCATAGATATTCACACACAAAACTCCTTTTTTTGAAAATATGTAATATACTATACATTTAGGTTTGCTATTTGCTTATTAATACTTACATATTGCATCCATTATTGCATAAACCTTAAATACAAATAGATACGCTTTGTATATAATATTAAACACTAAATCAATGCTCAATCATGAGATATTGGCTTCACAAGATTCATAACATGATGCCTGAACAAATAGGGTTGAGCGATCATGAAAAGGGGTAGCAAAACATCATGATCATGGTTAAAATAAAGAGTCCCAAAATTTAAGCTTCTTCCAAGAAAACCTTGAGCAACCGAAATATCAGAAATCCTGTTTAAAGAGATCTCTCGAACAAAGGGGGATATCCAACCGATCGAATAAAGCAATCGTTGGTTGGTCACAATAACATAGGTCTTATACCAAAACATAAATGACTCAAAAAGCATAAGAAGTACCAGCAACAGAGCTACCCCTGCCAGAATAACGATCACCTTATCCTCAAACGAATACATATCTCCCACAATCACAGCTCCTATGCCCATGATCATCAAGATTGAATTCTTCCATTGAAACAAAGTGATAAAATGTACTCGGGTTTTAAAAACAACTCTCTCTTTAGGAAGCAGGCTCAAACGCATGATAAATCAAAAACTCCCCTAGCGGATCAACCGCAAAAATAGCTTTGTTTTCTTTCTAACATTATATATTATAGCATGCACTCGTCTATCTGGATTTGGATTTCATCCTTTGTTTTAAATAGGGGATCACCCAGCGATCAAGTCCATAATAATATCTATCTGCTCCAACATAAATCAAAATAAAGACCACAGTAATCATGATCGGATTTAAACCAGTGGAACCAGCAAGCATAAAGTTAAGATTCATAAAACCACCAGCCAATAAACCCAAGACAGAAAAGAGTCCGAGAATAAGAGAAATACCAATCAGGATTTCTGCAAAAACAATCAAATAGCTAAAAAATTCTGCATTAGGCAAGGCAATGTGTTCGATAAAGTAGGCATACCAGGAGCGAACTGCGGGATTGTCGCCCACTGCTTTAGCCAAAGCACCACGAAAAAAACCGCTGATAGCTGTTCCAGCCTCGGTGCCAAACCAAGCGGGATTTTGAATTTTACCGATTCCAGCTTTAATCCAGGTATAGCCAAGCCAGATCCTCATAAATGCCCAGATAAGACCAGTAAAACGCTTATCACTGCATATGCAATTTGACATCACACCACTCCTTTATACTGAGATATCAAACAAAACACCTTCCCTGCTGAATGGTTCAAAATTACAAAAATGTCGCAGAGGGACGTTGCACTTGCGACATTTTAATCATGCGTTTTTTTTATGGGATAAAAATTTTACTTTATGTCTGTTCGTCATTATAATAAACACAAAATTCTGTTTTGTAGAAAAGAGGCAGAACATGAAACAGTTAAATATAGGGGATTCCTTCAGGTTCGCATTCACTGTTTACCAGAAAAATTTTACCCTTATCCTGAGCTATGGAGCAGTTCTATTTGCTATTAATGCAGCTTATCTTCATTTTCTTCCTACTCAGCCAAGTACGATAAATCCATTGGATATGTTGAATCAAATTTCAATACTCGCTGTTGTTATTCTGCTGATCTTATTTATCTCTTCCATCGTTCAAATCTTCTATATCCGCCTGGGGCTTAAAAACTTTGAAAATCCTCGAACCATTCCCTTTGGTGAAATCAAAGCCCCTTCCTTTTCCCTGGTGTTAAGATTTATCGGCGTACAAATAGTTTTTACCTTATTAATCGTCTTGGGGTTTTTCCTTTTTATCTTTCCTGGCTTCATTATTATCATGTGTTACTTTTTTGTAAGCCAAGTTTTGGTCGATCAAGACACCAGTGTCCGAAAAGTCTTTCGCATCAGCGAAAAACTTACCGAAGGAGTCAAATGGAGCTTGCTGGGTTATACTATGATAATCGGATTCTTCGGAGTTGTTGCAGCTGCACTCAATTGGTATTTCTTTGGCTTCACCAACCCCCCTCCCTTGTGGGCAAATTTAATTTCGATAGCTTATAATTCCTTCTTTATCACCCCCTTGGTGGCCCAATCCTCCCTTTACCTCTATAAAGACCTAAAAATGCAAGAAGAAGAGGATGATGAAGTTATCAAAGCCCAGGCAAAGCTGGTCTTTACACCATCTCAAACAGAAAACTCTACCACTCCTTCCATGGATTCTATTCCAAACTCATAGGTACCAAAACTATGTTTGAACTACCAGAAACTTTGAATATCAGCAAACAAATTAATCAAACACTGCTTGGCAAAACCATACAAAAGGGCTCCCTGGGCAACTCCCCTCATAAATTTGTTTGGTACAACCAAAGCCATGAGATGTTTGAATCATTAAGCCACCACAAGACCATAGCTACTTCCTATGTGCTTGGTTCTTGGCTCATGATTCCGCTTGAGCCCTCCTATATCCTTGTTTTAGGCGAATTTGGAGGAAAACTCCTTTATCACCCCCAGGGAAGCAAAGTTCCGTCAAAATATCACTTGCTTTTAAGTTTCACAGACGGATCCATCCTTACCGAAACTGTCCAACTCTGGGGAGCAATCGAGTTGTACGAAAAAGGGAAAGAGCTGGAAAGACCCTACATCAAGGATATGAAGATATCCCCCAACCATCCTGCCTTTACCCTCAGCTACTTCCATGACTTGGTCAAAGAAAGCATAAGCCATGGGAATAAGAGCGTAAAGAGCCTTCTAGCACAGGATCAAACGATACCTGGCATAGGAAACTCAAGCCTTCAAGATATTTTATTCCACGCAGGGCTTCACCCAAAATTCCCCATAAAAGCTCTTTCCAGGAATCATATAGACAAACTCTACTACTCCTTGATTAAGACCATCCAAAGCATAAGTGAGTTGGGTGGAAGAAGTGAAGAAGTGGATTTGTTTGGAAAAGCTGGAAAATATGAACGAATTTTGAGCAGTAAAACTCAGGGAAAACCTTGCCCAAATTGCAATACAACCATAGAAAAAATAGCCTATCTTGGGGGATCTTGTTATTTTTGCCCTCACTGTCAAAAACTCACGCCATAAAGCAAATCATAAGTTTACACAAAAACTGTAAAAATCTATTGTACCCTAAAAAAAACAGTATAGACTTAATCCAAACGAATTTACCCAACTAAGATCTTCGGGGGGATGATATGCAGGACAGCATTCTAAATGATATGGTTTTTGCAGAGAACGAAGCTGTTTTTGGTGATATATTTAATTCTATTTCCGAAGGCATAGTCTATGCAAACAATAAAGGCAAAATACTAGCTATCAACAAAGCAATGGAAGCTATAACTCAGCTAGCCCAAAACGAGCTCATTGGTAAAAATGTACTCTTCCTCGCAAAAAAACTTCTGTCTGCTAAAAACGCTTCGATAGCTCTACCCTTTATAGCCAAGATCCTACTCAACAGAGATTTTCAGCCCATCGAAATTGAATATGCTGACAAAGTCTTGGAAATCACAGCAAAAAGAAACAAAGATCACAACAGAATTATTGGTATTTTGCGTGATATCACCCAACGTAATAAAGCAGAAGAAGCATTGAAATCAAGTTATTCGCTGCTTGCTATCGCAGGAGAAACAGCTCTTTTTGGTGGCTGGACTGTTGATTTGGAGACGAATATTTGTACCTGGTCAGATGCTGTCGCTGATATTCATGAAGCTCCACGAGGATACGCACCCTTGGTGGAAGAGGGGATAAACTTCTACGCCCCAGAATGGAAAGCGAAGATTAAGCAAGTGTACAATGCTTGTGTTCAAGAGGGCACTCCATATGACGAAGATCTTGAAATAATTTCCCAAAAGGGTAAACGTGTTTGGGTTAGGACCATTGGCAAAGCCGTAAAAAACGATCAAGGTAAAATTATAAAAATTCAAGGATCCTTTCAAGATATCACCGAGCGTAAACAAGCTGAGGAAGCGCTACGGAAGAGCGAAAATCGTTTTAAAAAAATATTTGATATGCTACCTATTGGTCTGTGGATTGCAGACGAAAACGGAAAACTCGCACAGGGTAATCCTGCTGGAGTAAAAATCTGGGGGATGGAGCCCAAAGTTGGACAAAACGAATATGGTGTTTTTAAAGCCAGACGCTTGCCATCCCAGCAAGAGATTGCTCCAGAAGATTGGGCGCTGGCACACACCATAAATGAAGGTAAGACCATTGTTGACGAACTTTTGGAAATTGATGCTTTTGATGGCAAGAAAAAAATCATTCTAAACTATACAGCTCCTCTTTTGGATAGCACTGGCAAAGTGGAAGGTGCTATTGTTGTCAATCAGGATGTAACCGAACGGAAACAAGCCGAAAAGAACTTAAAGGAAAGCGAAGAGAAATATCGTAGTTTATTTGACAAAATGATGAATGCCTTTGCTTTACATGAAATGATTTTTGATGAAACTGGAGAAGCTATAGATTATAAATTTTTAGAAGTGAATCCTGCTTGGGAAAAAATCGTTGGAATTAAAGCAGAAAGCGTTATCGGTAAACGAATCAAAGAGATCATGCCAAACATCGAAGATAGCTGGGTCCAATATTATGGAAAAGTAGCAAAAACTGGCATCCCTGAAGAATTTGAAGACTTTAACACTGCAACCAATAAGTACTATCAAGTTTATGCCTATTGTCCTTCGTATGGTAAATTTGCAGCCATCTTTAACGACATCACCGAACGCAAACTTGCAGAGGAAGAAATAAAAAAACTCAACGAAGATCTGGAACAACGAGTGCAGGATCGCACAGCACAACTCGAAGCAAGCAATAAAGAACTTGAGGCTTTTTCTTACTCTATATCCCATGATCTAAGGGCACCACTACGTCACATCTGTGGTTTTATCGAATTGCTGAATCAAGATTTTCACCAAGACTTGCCAGAAGAAGCAAAGCACTACATGGATATCGTAAGTCATGCATCCAAGCAGATGAGCACGCTAATTGATGAACTGCTTAAGTTTTCAAGAACAGGTCGTCAGGAGCTTCAACATTCCCACATATCCATGACCAAACTTGTCAACGAAATATTAGAGGAAGTAATCATGAACACCCAAGAGCGAAACATTAGTTGGAAAATTCAAGAATTACCCCAGGTATTGGGTGATTATTCACTTCTTAAGCAAGTTTGGATTAATCTGATCGACAATGCAGTGAAATATACGAGTAAAACCAAGCAAGCAGAAATCTCAATTGGTTTTAGGGATGAAAAATCAAAATATGTTTTTCACATAAAAGACAACGGAGTAGGATTTGACATGAAATATGCTCATAAACTGTTTGGGGTTTTTCAACGTCTCCATTCCGACAAGGAATTTGAAGGCATTGGTATCGGACTTGCCAATGTCCAACGTATCATTCATAAACACCTCGGTGAGGTTTGGACCCAATCCACACCCAACCACGAAACAATCTTCTACTTCAGCTTACCCAAGTAACAAATGGGGACGGTTCTTTTTTGTGTTTAAAACAATATTATAAAATGGAGTAAAAAAAACATGACATGCAAACAAAACCCGATGCTGACAAATCCCTTCATTGCTTACGCTCATCACCGCATCATGCTTGATGCATCAGGCAAACCTTACGACTACGAATACCTCGAAGTCAACGCTCCGTTTGAAATACTATCCGGACTAACGAAAGAAAACCTCCACCATCGCACTGTTCGAGAAACTCTTCCCCACATCCTTGGAAGCAGTTTTGACTGGATTGCTACCTTTGGTCAAATAGCACTCGAAGGAGGAGAAAAAGTTTTTGACTACTTCAACGAAACCACTAATAAATGGTATCGAGTGCATGCTTTTTCAAGCGAAAAAATGTATTTCACCAGTATGTACCTGGATATCACCGAAACCAAAAAGCAAGCAGAAGAATTGGAGCTGAAACAGAAGGCCCTTAAAGAGTCTGAAGCCCAGCTTCGAGAATTGCTACTAGCCCTACCCTTTGGAGTAGTCATAATCGATCCCCTTACAAAAAACATCGAACAAGTGAACGACCACATCTCTGAACTCTTCGGAGCTGATAAAGAGAAACTACTTGGCCATCGTTGTCACCACTTTCTCTGCCCTGCGGATGAAGGAGCTTGCCCTGTTTGTGATTTGGGAAAAACAGTCGACAATTCCGAACGAGTCATGCTACGGGTTGATGGGAGCAGGATCCCCATTCTTAAGACAGTAAAAAGAGTATCCCTTGGTGGCCAAGACAAGTTACTCGAATGTTTTGTTGATATCTCCGATCGCAAAAGATCGGAAGAACTCATCAAACTGAGATTAACTCTGATGGAGTTTGCAGCTACACACTCACTCGATGAACTCCTTCAAAAAACTCTGGATGAAGTAAGTAGGATATCGGATAGCCCCATCGGTTTTTATCATTTTGTAAGCGAAGATCAAAAAACACTCTCTCTTCAAGCCTGGTCAACCCAAACATTACAAGAGTTTTGTAAAGCTGAAGCAAAAGGATTTCATTACAGCATCGACCAAGCAGGCGTTTGGGTAGATTGTGTTCGTGAAAAAAAAGCTGTGATCCATAATGACTATAACTCACTTCCCCATCGCAAAGGCCTTCCCGAAGGGCATGCTCCAGTAATACGAGAAATGGTAGTGCCAGTAATCAGAAACAACAAAATCAAAGCTATTCTGGGGGTTGGCAACAAAACCAAACCATATAACGATAAAGATCTGGAAATGGTTGGTTACTTAGCTGATATTTGCTGGCATATTGTAGAGCAAAAAAGATCCAATGAGGCCCTCTTTGAACAGTCCAAGCTCCAAAAAACTTTGATGGATATCTCCACTACTTTTATCAATTTACCATTGGAAAACGCAGACAAGGCCATTAGGGAAGCTCTTGCCAAGCTTGGAAGCTTTACAAACACAGATCGTAGCTATATTTTTATGTATGACCATGAAAGGGAAGTGTGCAACAACACTTATGAATGGTGCGCTGAAGGTATCACTCCACAGATTGATGAGCTTCAAGGCATACCCAATGAAGCCGTCCCAGATTGGACTCAAACTCTCATGTCTGGAAATATGATGTACATTCCCGATGTTTCAGCGCTTGATCCAAACAGTGGGGTGCGACAAATTCTTGAGCCTCAGGAAGTTAAAAGTTTGCTTGTTTTACCCATGATGGATGACACCTTATGCATAGGCTTTGTTGGCTTTGATGCAGTTCGTAAAAATCATCACTTTTCAGAAAAAGAAAAAAAATTGCTAGGACTTTTTGCGCTAATGCTGGTGAGTCTGCTCAAACGCAATAGAATTCAAACAGAACTAACCAATGCAATGGAACAAGCCAAATCAGCAAGCAAAGCAAAAAGCCAGTTTCTTGCTAATATGAGTCATGAAATTCGAACTCCTCTCAACGGAGTCATTGGCTTTACCGACCTTCTAAAAAACACTCCTCTTTCCTCAGTACAGCAACAATACGTAGAAAATGCCAATGTTTCAGGCCATACTCTTCTTGGAATCATCAATGACATCCTCGATTTTTCCAAAATTGAAGCAGGCATGATGAATCTGGAATCCATAAAAACAGACATGATCGAAGTATTGGAAAACAGCATAAACATTATCAAATACATGGCAGGAAAAAAATCACTGGAAGTCCTTCTTTCAATTGATCCTCATATGCCAAGATATGCTATGGTAGATCCAATAAGACTCAAGCAAGTTTTCGCCAACCTTCTAAGCAATGCGGTCAAGTTCACTGAAAAAGGAGAAATAGAGCTTAAAGTGATCTATGAAGCCACTGAACATAAGCAGGGTAAATTCACTTTCCTCGTTCGAGACACTGGCATTGGAATAAGTGAAACCCAACAAGAGAAACTCTTTCAATCGTTCACCCAGGCAGATAATTCAACTACACGAAAATTTGGGGGTACTGGCTTAGGTTTAAGCATTTCGCAAATGATTATGGAAAAGATGAAAAGTAAAATTCATGTTGTGAGTCAAGCAGGAGTAGGTAGTACCTTTTATTTCAATCTCATCACAGAAGTTGAAGAGGGCGAAAAAATGGATCCCAACTGCATCCAAACAATCAATCGCTGTCTCATCATTGATGATAATGCCAACAATCGCATGATACTTCAGCATATGCTTGCCAACTGGCACATTGAGTCTGAATCATGTGAAAACGGTTTTGATGCATTAAAAACCATTGAAACTTCAAAAGCCTTCGATGTGATTATCTGTGACTACCATATGCCTTATCTGGATGGACTTGAAACTATCAAAATGATACGTGAAAAACTGGAACTCAGTCCTGAAAAGCAGCCCATCATCCTTTTGCACTCCTCTTCAGATGATATTGATCTGCATAAAAGGTGCGACGAACTGGGTATATGTTTCCGTCTTACCAAGCCAGTAAAAGCAAGCGATCTTTTCAATTATTTGTGCAATATTCGTCAAGAGGATTTTCTTCAAAAAGTCATAAGCAATAACGACAAAGTAGTATCAAATGAACGCCCCTTGACAGCACCTTTCAGCATTCTGATAGCCGAGGATGTTGGCATGAACATGGAAATGGTAAAAGCCCTTCTAAAAGAATTGTTTCCTAAGGTACACTTACTCGAAGCATCTAATGGAATCGAAGTCGTCGAACGTTATAAGCGGGATAACTTCGATCTTATCCTAATGGATGTTCAAATGCCTCAAATGGACGGCATTCAAGCTTGCAAAGCCATTCGCGCCCTTGAAGAACACACAACTCGTCATATCCCGATCATTGCATTCACAGCTGGAGCTCTCAAAGAAGAGAGAGAAGCCTGTATTACTGCTGGTATGGACAATTTTCTCACCAAACCCATTGATATCGAAGCACTGAAAAAAGTGATTCTTCAACATTTGCCTTCAAGTGCCCAAAGCAAGGATGAGTCAAGTTTTGATAAGCTTGCTTTAATGAAACGAGTAGGTCAAAACACTACCCTTTATAGAAATTTTCTTGAAACCTCGAAAAATCTACCCCAAAAAATCAACGCTCTCGAACAAGCTATTCAGAAAAAGGATGTCTCTGAGAGCAAACGCATTGCACATTCTATCAAGGGGGTTGCCTCAATGCTTAGTTTTCTTGAGCTTGCCAAACTCTCAGAAACCATGGAGGTAAATCAAAATTTAAGCCTAACCGAACAAACTCAATTAATCGAAGATATGCGAAAAGAATGGGAATACTTAATCAAAATTATAAATAGTGAGTTGGGCACATAAGCTATGCAAGCTTTTTTCTGCATAGACAGAAGAAAAAATGCAAAAAGGAGGCAGTAGTATCAAAATCATCTTGTATTTGATTGTTTTCCCGCTAGTCCTCTTTGTGTTGGCATTATTTTTGCTCCTGGTACCTTTACCCTCGCCCCTTCCAGCTCCAGCCAGCAGTGCGCGCAATCTTCCTGTCGCAATTCTAACGGGTGTAAGCGGAATGGCATTTCTAATCTGGGTAGCCAAATATTCTCAATCCCAGATTCGAAAAGCCAGTCAAAGCATGGATCCAATTTTCCTCAAACGGGGTTTTCAACTGGGAAAAGCATACGCCTTTGCACGAACATTCCAAGGAACTTTCCAGGGCTTAAACATTAGCGGAGATCTATTTCCAGCTTACAAACTCCAACCCTGGCGCTTCAACATTAAAGCTACTGCTTCCTCTGGTTTGCAGGCAGTATTTAGCAATCGTAAACCCATCACCCATACGCAAAATCTCACCAGCTATCCAGCGAATGATGCCTGGTCTTCCCTTTTTCTCTACTGTGATCATCCAGAACTGATGAAAAAGATGATGGAAAAACCTGAATTTATAGAAGCCATAGACAGCATTCGGAATACCCTAAACACCTCAGACACCTGGCAACTCATCATCCAGCCCCAACAAACAGAGCTTCGAATCATGTCCTACAGCCTAAACTCTACTGCCATAGAAACCTGGCTGGATGGTTTTTACCGCTTGCTTGCCTCTTAAACCCAAATCAGCCAAATCATCAGATATCCCACAAGCACTGCTGAGAGAGTAAAAGGAATTCCCAGCTTCATAAACTGCCAGGTACTCACATGATGACCTTTTTTGCGTAAAATACCAATGGCAGTGATATTAGCAGAGGCACCAATAGGAGTTAGATTTCCTCCCAGGGTGGCTCCAGTGAGTAAACCAAAATACAAGATCTGGGGCTCAATGTGCAAAAATCCAGCGATACCAGCAACCACAGGCAACATGGTGGCAACATAAGGAATGTTATCGATAAATGCTGAAAAGAGCACAGACACCCACACGATGATGGTATAAATTACAAAAATATTATTATTGCTAAGTTTCACAAAAAGCTGGCTAATATCTTTAATCACTCCTGCTTCAGAAATGCCACCCACCACAACGAAAAGCCCAGCCAACAAAAGGATGGTAAAGTAATCAATTTCCCTGCACGCATTGGAAAAGATACACAATTCCTTTTTTCGAAAAAATTCCACCAACAAACCAAGAACAAACAAACTCACACAGATAATCCCATTGATGGTTCTGGGCATATTAGGAAGAAATGATGCTAGAATCAAAAGAAGCACCATGCCCACTAAAAGAATTGTGGGGAAATAATCTTTTACCACCGTGGTTTCTGTGAGGTGAATGGGTTGTTTGTATTTTCTGAAAGCATACATCAAAACAAGGGTAGAAGCCAATGCTCCAGCTTGAACCACCCAGAAGATACCAATTCTGCCTTGAAAGAAGAAAAAGTCCAGGAAATTCATGTTGGCATAGCCCCCCAGCAGTATAGAGGTCGTATCTCCCACGAGAGTAGCCGCTCCTTGAAGGTTTGATGCTATAGCAATGGCAATCACGCTGGGTACGGGGGAAATTTTTAGTTTTTTGGCAATTGTCAAAGCCACTGGAGCAATCATCAATACTGTGGCTACATTGTCGATAAAAGCTGAGATGAGACCTGCAAACAAAGCAAGAGATATTACCGCCCATTTCACATTGGGGGCCTTATCAATAACAATATCAGCAAGCAATGAGGGCATTTTGGACTCAATAAATAAAGTCACAATCCCCATAGCCCCTGCAATCATCATGATAACATTCCAATCCACAGTGCCAAACACCTTGCTCAGAGGCAAAATCCCAAGTGCTACAAAGATAGTGGCTGAAGCTAGAGCGATCCATGCTCGAAACTTGGGAAAAACCAACAATAGAATATAAGTTGATGCAAAAAGTGCTATTGCTACAGTCTTCATTCACTTAACTCCTTCAACCTCTCATCATATCTTCAAAATAAAAAAAGACCTTCACCGCAACAATCAAAGTTGTTGCCGTAAAAGTCTTGCTATCATCATTATGACTGATTGACCGGGCATTCCACCGTCTTGACGATCAATCAAACAGTTTGCATCTATTTCAACAAACTGCAAGCTACTCCCTAATACAAAGTTTCATTTTAAAATCATTCATTCCAAACGTCAACCTTTACAACAAAAAAGAACCGTCCCTGATTGTTCAATCGTAACAATCGGGGACGGTTCTTTTTTGTTAATCATCGCTAAGCGGGATACTGGATCGTCACCTTCATCGCCTGACCATCCCAATCCACCTTACAGCCCAGGGCTTCGGTCACAAAACGTAAAGGAATTACGGTACGTCCCTGTACAATCTTGGGAGCTACATCCAGGTAAACCGTGCGACCATTCACTAGAGCATCTTTCCTGCCGATGTAGAGGATAATGGAAGTGGATCCCAGTTTATAGGTCACCGTAGCCACTCTTCCTGAAGCATCGGTGGTATAGCCTACTTCAGCTCCCAGGGATTCTCCCACAAAGCGGAAAGGGACAAAGGTACGCCCCGAGTCAATAAAGGGAGCCACGTCCAGAACGACTAACTGCTGGTTGACATAGGCATTCTTACTGCCAATGGTGAGAATAATGGTGATTTTGCCATCAGCTCCTGTAGTCAGCGTCACTGTATGGGTGCTGGTGATCGTCTCTCCCGTCTTGGTTTTGACCACTATGGAAATGGTATTCTTTCCAGGGTTGAGTTTAACAGTAGCCGTAAAGCTTCCATCCGGTCCTACCGTCACCGGTATCCCATTGACCATGACCGTAGATCCTGGAGGGACTTTCCCGGTAAAGGTATAGCTGGATTGGGTAGTGGTGGCATTGGCAGGAATGTTGATGGTGGCTTTGGGAGCATTGGGTGTGACGCATACTTCATTGGAAGCAGAGGATTCGGTTTTGTCACTATAGACTGCTTTCATATAATAACAGGCTTGCATCCCATTATCCACATTCATATCCATATGGTTCAAGCCTTTGACAGGAAAATCGGTAATGGGAGAGCCATAGGGAATGCGAGAAGTTTTTCGGTAGAGATTGTAGCCAATGACCTTACTGGTGTTTTGGGGGGGTGTCCATTCCAGAAATACTTTTCCGTCTCCAGGATAGGCCCGGAGCGTGAAAGGTTTGTCAGGAGCGGGAGGGGGAGGATTGGGTGGAGGTGGGGGAGGAGTATCCCCTGGTCCCTGATCCACGGGAGGGGGAGGTCCATTTTTTGGGATGAAGGTCTGGGTTTTAGCGAGCATTTTGGTATATTCTCTGCCCCACATGCGAAACTCATAGGATTTTGCATCATCAGGGCAGGCAAACTCTAAGGTTCCACTTGTTTTGCTCTGCAAATATTGGTAAGTGATATAGCTCTTCTCTGCTGCTCCAGCATAAAACAGACCAATCCAGTCATTGGCATAGCCTGGAGCTCCACTATATTGCACGGTAAGTTTCCGTTTACCCTGAGCATCGGGGCTCGACACCGTAACTTTAATCGATACTGGTCCCCACTGAACTGTAAATGGAGCGCTGGTCGTCAGATGCTTGGTATATTCCCTTCCCCACATTCGGAACTCGTAAGATCCTGGCTCCTCAGGGGCAGCAAACTCCAAAGAACCACTCGTCTTTCCCTGTAAATATAGATAAGTGATATAGCTCTTCTCTGCTGCACCAACCTTAAAAAGGCCAATCCAGTCATTGGCATAGCCTGGAGCTTGTTCAAAAGAAACTGATATTTTTTTCCCTGGTCCGATGTTCATTTTTTGGACACCCGGGCTAAGTTTTGCAGGGGGATACACAATAGAAACTTGATTACTCACTGCAATCTGCCGTGTCCACTCCTTTTCCCACATACGAAACTCGTATTTCCCTACTTCTTCTGGAGCGTTAAAGGTAAGCGTACCACTTTTCTTGCTTTGTAAATACTGGTAGGAAATATAACTGCGAGTATCAGCACCCACTTTAAAGATACCCACCCAGTCATTCGCATTACCAGGAGCACCCGAAAAGTTTACAGTAATTTTCTTGCCAGGCCCAAAATAAATTGATTCAGGAGATGCTTTTAAGCTTTGAGCTTGAGCTGGAATATTCCAAAACATCGAAACAACAAAAAAACAAACCGTGCAAGATATCGCCCTTGAAAACACCCTTGAATGTTTCATAACAACCTCCTCTTGGATGGTCTATGACATCGTTTAATCCACATTATGCATAAAGTGAAAAAAAAGCAAGAATTTAAGGACTTAAAAAGCAATAATCCAAAATTTTGCAAATACTACTTCTTTTGAACGCTTATCGCCCTGATACGTTCCACAGGAGAGGGGTGGGAATAAAACCAGGCACTATACAAAGGGTGGGGATTGATATTGCTTAAATTATCCCGTATCAAACGTTTCAAACTCAGTACCGTTGCCTCAGGTTTCCCTAAAGCTTGCACAGCATACCGATCCGCTTCAAACTCATGCTTCCTGCTCCACTTGCTAGTCAGGGGCTCAACAAAAAACAACAAAGGACTCACCACAGCAACAGCAAGATAAAATTGTCCATAAACTGAGCTCAAACCGAAGCTAATTGCCGGAATCCAAGACAGGGTGAGAAGATTAGCCAACACCAGCACCAGCAAAGTGATCCAAAGTGAAACTGCCATTTGCTTCAAGATATGATGATGTTTGCGATGTCCCCACTCGTGGGCCACAATGGAAAGAATCTCTTCAGGGGGATAATGCAGAATCGTATCAAATAAAATCAAACGCTGAGTAGCACCAAAACCAGCAAAGGCAGCATTACCCTTACTGCTTCGGGTAGAAGCATCCATCACCACCACTTGCTTGATGGGAATCCCAAGTCGCAGGGCAAAGTCCTCGATCTGTTTTTTCAAGTCCCCCTCAGGCAAAGGGCTCAAACGATACAGCAAGGGCATAATCCAAACTGGAGCCACCCACTGAATCAACAAAATGACAGGAAAAATCACTAAGGCAAAGCGCCACCACCAAACAGGAAACTGAATCACGTACAATATCCCATACAAAAGAGCTCCTCCAAGAATAGCCCCCAAAAGCAAACCCTTGAGTTCATCCACCAAAAAAGTCTTGGGGCTGGTGCGATTAAAGCCATGAAACTGCTCCAAAACGAAGGTATCATAAACTTTGAAAGGCAAAGACAGTATGTAATCCACCAAAAATAGCACCGCGAAAAAGATCAAACCTTGCATCCAGTAGCTTGCAGTCCATTCCATCACCCTTGCTTCCAACCAGGGAGCAAAAAGCAAGACCAGCGCCACAGTGACTCCCGTATGAAACAGCTCCTGTATCATTCCAAATCGCGTATTGTCTGCCAGGTAGCGTTTTGATTTTTCAAAGCTTTCGGGAGTAACCACATCCTTAAGCTCCAAAGGAATTTGGGCGTTGGGATGAGTTGAAAAACGCACATTGATATGCTTCAAATACACTGTCATGAGCGATTTTATCAGCACCCAAAAAACAAAAATCCACTTGATATAATTAAGCTCAACAGCTTCCGCTACCATCGTCGAACCTCAAAATAGATCCGCTTGCTTGCATCATCAGGAGTTGGATTCCATATCAAACGCATCCCATGCTCATACTTGGGCACATAAAATACAATAGTGCCTTCTGTCTCATCGCCATGATACAAATTGGCTTTCAACTCCTTGTAAGCACCATCCGAAGGCAAAAAAACTTCTCGATGATAGGTTTCAATCAGCTTGTCTGAACTTCCAATCAGGCTAAAAAAGTACCGATCGATACTAGAGGGATCTTTTGCGGTTGAAACATTTTTAACCTTTACCGATACCAGCACATATTCCTTATCCTGCTCAGGGGGACTATTTAAACTATTCGCTTGCTTGATAATTTGCCAGGCTTCCTCGCCTTGAGTTAAATTGCTTACCGTGATCTCAAAACCCTCCTTGGTAAGGTAGGGGTGAAAAAAAGGAACAGGTGTCATCCGACTCTTTCCCATCGAAGGATCAGAGTCCTCAGGGGGAGGGGATGGGGGTGGAGGTGTGGGTGGCGCGGGAGGAGGTTCAGGATTTGTTTTGCCAGGAATTTGGATTTTTACACGCGCAGATTCGCTTGACTCAAGAGCAGGATAGCTCGTATCAAAAGCTCGAACAAAATAAACATAAGTTTGACCTTCCAAAGTCTGAGAGTCAACGAATGAAAGACGATTCCCTGGTAAAACACTCATAAGCAAAGCATTAATGTCGTCCCCTGAGCTCCGATAAACCTTGTATCCTGCCAGAGGATAAGATCCAACAACAGAAGCTTTCCAGCTCAGAAGCACCTGGGTACCAGTCAGTGTTGCACTAAAACCCTGAGGAGCAGAAGGAGGGAGTTTTTCAGGTTCGGGGGGTGCAGGTTTCGAATTTTCCAACTCTCGAATTCGTTGTTGAAGCCCTGCAATCTGGCTTCGAAGCTCTTGGTTTTCATTTTGTAACAACACCAACATATCATTCAAGCGAGAGACATCCAAACGAAGCATATTGGCATCTTCCAGCTCAAGGCTAATCTCTTCAGTTTCAGGAAAATAGGTAATATTTCGAGCACCAAAATGTTCAGCAATAAAACGCAAAGGCACCAAGGTACGACCATTCTTTTCAATAGGAGCTACATCCAGTTGTACAGGATTCATATTGACATAGGCCGTTTTTGAATTGATCTTGAGCATAATGTACTTTAAACTGCTGGAATATACTTGAAAAGGCAGTATCGACAGCAAGAAAGCTAAAGCCAGCACCAGTAATTTATTCCGAAGTATCATGCACTTCCTCCTTCACCCCACAAGCAATTAACAATCGGGGACGGTTCTCATTTGTTAGCTCATCCGCTATATAACAAAACTTTACTCAAATCTCTCCTCCTTTTCAAGTAACAATCGGGGACGGTTCTGATTTGTTAATCCAAACTGATGTATAATTTCGTCATTTTTACTGCTTCCATAACGATGTATCTTCTAAATTCATCTTCCTGCATGATCAAGCCTTTTCCCGCCAAAAAGATACTAATCTCTCCATGGAGATAGCAATGCACCTGATGAAGTATGTATCGAGCCTTTTCCCTGTTCATCCCGCCTTCAGTTGCTTGCACCAGTGTATCCACCATCAAATCCACTAGATGCACAGTAGCTTCAAAATGCTCCCTGGGTCTTGGAGTTTCCATTCGCTTGTACCATATCAATCGAAACCATCCAGGATGATCCAAATAAAAGGAAGTAAACCGAGTAAAAAAAACCTTCAAAGCAAAATCTATGTTTTGCTTTTTTTCATTATCTTCGTTAAACACAAAATCCTGCATCTGTTTCAATAATACTTCCATGGCGCTCCATAAAAGGGAGTCAAAGTTGGGGAAGTAATTATACAAATTAGTATGAGCACAACCAACTCTTCGCGCAATTTCCCTCATGTTTAAAGACTCATAATCCTTGATCTCATCAATTGCATAAAGCGTCACATCAATAATTTTTTGCGGAGTAATCGATTTCAAACTTTCACACTATCCAAATTTTTCTGCATTAAAACCACATCAAAATATTGTCCCTTTTTTCTTCCAGCTTTTTCGATCCTGCCTGCTTCATTAAATCCATGGCTTTTGTGAAACTTCAAACTAGCTTCATTTAAAGAGCTAATGCTTGCCACAACCACTTCTATTCCACGTTTTTTCCCTTCTTCAAGCAAATGATCAAGCAGGATTTTTCCAAAACCATGCCCAGTATAGGAAGGATGCAAAAAATAGGAGATTTCAGCAGTGTGTTTAAAAGTGGACATAGGGTTGTATGCATGCAAAAAACCAAATCCCACGAGCTCATTTTGATCATTTCGCAAGCTAGCTCCTGGGTATTTAGCTAAAAAACTCAAAAACAGATTATACGCATCATAACTTACTTTTTCCTGAGGATAAGCCGCAAAACTATTCTCTACATAATAGTTAAAAAGGTCAATCACCGAAACTCGATCATCCTCATTCATTGAGCCTAAAACTATACTTTGGTTCATGAAAACTCCTTTCTTATTACCATTGGTTATTACCACTGGTAATATTTTAAAGGTCTTTCATTTCCTGTCAACTTATCAAAACAAATCAATTAAGAGTTTTATTCAAACAGATTTTTTCTTGCACATTTTGATTGCCATCTTATCAAAGAGCTTTCCAAGAACTTTCTTAAACAAACTCAGCCTAACAGGGTAAAAATATTCCGAATCACTCCACCCCTGATCTTGAAAGTACTGACGATCGACCGGGGTGGCTTCTTCACTAAATTTCATAAACGACCGGGTCATGCGAAATATCATCAGCTTAAACATAGTAGGTATGCGATACGGATTACTCAAAAGCTTCTTTTCCATTTGCTGGATGGTCTTTACCATGATTCGATCAGTATTGCAGGTGCTGGGACTAATATCGGAACGCTTCAAGCCACCCTTTAACACAGCTCCTCTGACCACATTGCTTCCCCAAGCATCCATCACCTCTCGGAGATAGGAGACAATTTTAGCGCCCCCATACACCCCTTGCACCACAAAACTGCTCGAACACTTGCCAAACATTCTCGGTCGGTGAAAAACATAGGCCAAGCGATCAAACAGAGTTTTCAGGCCCCCTGGAACTTGCAAAGAAAAATTGGGTACAAAATAGGTGATGAAGTCTGCCTCTTCCATAGCTTTAATCACATCAGCACAAGCATCCTTGTAAAATGGGCAATACTCTTCTCCCTTACGCAAGCATAGATTACATCCACTGCAGGGTTTGATGCCCAGGTTTTTAATACGGAGAAGCTTAACCTCGTGTTCCCTTTTATCCAACAGCTCCATATACCTTGTTGCAAAGTCCAGGCAATACCCATCTCTCGGGCTAGCCTCAATAACTAAATGCTTTTTATTTTTCATGGTCTCTATTATACCGAATTACAACTACGAAAACACGGTATTAAGCAACTTGAATACTATAACCATTCATCTGATAACGAAATCTATACTTAATGTTTAGGTTGCCCCTAATCTCAATCTTGCCCTTTTCCAATAGCTCTTCTGTAAGCATATGAACAAAATTAAAGTCACATGCTCGAGAAATTGCATACTTAACACTGCTCAATTGATCAGTAATTTTTCCCTCAAGCACCATTTCCACGAATTCTTTTTTTATCTGTTGCTGCTTGCGGGATAAGCCAGAGGAATTAAGAAGGAATCTATCCTCAGCACCAATGAGTTGGAAAATATTAGACTCGCCCTCATATGGATCCTGCTTCCAGCAAGCATTTAAAAACATAATGATGTTGCCAACACTGGCTGTACCTAAAATGATTCCATAAAAACTGCTACCCTGTTGCTGTGAAAACAAATGTAAAAAATACTCCCTCGAAGATGGGATTAAACTCTTAATATATTGTGCAATTTCATTATGATAAGCTTTAGCATCCTCAAGCAAGTTTTTAGTAAGCATTATCTTAACTTTCTTGCCCAATTCAGAATGTTTGAAACGATCGATGGTAGCGTCAGTAACAATAAACCAAACATCAGTTTTTGGTGAATCTATCAAAGCCTCAATAATAAGTTTATCATTTTTGGTAAAAGTGAGTTGATCGAACAAAACCAACTTACCTTCATAAGGATTTTTAAAAGTTTTTTTTACCTCATCATCGCTAAGCATAGCATAGAAATCCCTTGATTCATTCTGAATATGATCCAAAACTCTGCATTTTTTACAGGTGTACATCATGGAACAAGTATTTGAAAACAAAGCAACTTTTTGCTTCAAGCTCTCGAAATTATCATTTTCCAAGTTGTAAAAGCAGAATTGAACTTTTCTGAAAGGATTTGCAATACAGTAGCCTTGCGCAAAGTGATAGATTAAAAACAACTGCATGCCTTGTTGTGTAAAACAATTTCCTTCATAATTCGTATGAAAATAATAAAAGTGAACATGACAAACGCTTGGATCGCGATAATACCCTGAAGCCAAAGTTTCACAAAAGACACGAAACAAGTTTATTTTAGGTACTAAAGCCATTTCAAAATAAGCTCTCCTGACTTCACTTCGCATGTATTCACCTTGGTTTCCAAGATTTATAGACACATACAGCCATATCTACATACTACATATATAGCACGATTTTTTACTTTGTGAAGTTACTAACATAGCAATTTTACTAAGTTCATCTGCTATGTGGTAGAGTGAGTCAACCCTGTATGCAACAGGAAGTCTTTGAGCTAGCTCATCGTTTGATGCAATGACCTTTCCCAGAGGAGCATCCGTCACTATGTAAAATAAAGATCATTCCTTAGTAAAAACATTAACTGAATAGGGTTGGATTTTGCCTAACTTAAGCATCTCCTTGGTCTGTCGAACTGTATTTTGGTCTTCGTCAAAAACAATTTGCAATGGATTTGCATAAATTTCACGATGTATCCACGAGTTTTTCAGGCTCCACTCAGGAAGCTGTACAAAAAACCTACCCGGACTAAAATTGATTAAAACAATATGCTGTTTTGTTTTATGCCAAAAAGTAAAAGCGATCAACTCCCCATTGGTGGCATTTAAAAAGGAATAAGGAAAACCCAGCTCTTGGACTTTCTCTGCACCAACCATACCCTCAAAGATTTCTCTCAAGACGATCCCTGCCGATGAAAGGCTCCATGGTTTAGTCTTTAGCTCTGGATACCCATAATATAGTCCATCAGCATCCTTAAAAAAAGCAGTAAAGTCAGAACGCCCAATCAAAGAATGATAGAGAACCATTTCAACATCATCCCTTTCAAGATAAGAAAGTAGCTGAACCCCAACTGAAAGCCCATGAGCCCACCTGGAATGGAGAGTCTGGTGTTGATCCATCAAGTTAAACTCAGTAATCCAAATTTTTTTGTTTGAAGGCAGCCTCAATATTGTTTGATTCAAAGCTTCCAAACCAAGATATGATTGAGTTAAAGACTTCTGGATGCCCTGCAAAGTATTCATCTCTTCTGAAGTTTTGATGCCATTCGGAATGTAAATATGCAGAGCCACTGCATCAATCCAAGGGCTCTCTTCAACTATCTCTTTCATCGAATCGTTCCATTCCTCCATGACCCTATTCTTTGGTCTTTCCTCAGGCGAACGAGGATCAATCAAGCCATGAACAGCAATCAAAGCATCAGGAAAATCTTCCTTAATCTTCATTGCCCATCGATTGGATTCTTCTGCGTATGTCTTTCCTGAAGGGTATTTGTTTCGAAGATTGCGTGTGTGTTGAAAGTAGAATTCATTACCCAGTTCGATATACTTTACCTCAAGTCCAATAGTGTTGGCATAATGAAGCATTTCCATTTGATAGGGCAAGTTTGAAGTCTCCATGTTCAAGACAAAGACTGGTCTAAATCCGATCCTGTCAGCCGCAACTTTAAACTCATCCAGGGTAGCCGAGACCTTCATTTTAAGGTTTTTTAAGCCTAACGGCGTGTCGTCGGGTAAGTTGTCCAACACAAACCCTTTTTTCCAGTCCCAATAATTAGCTACCGTCCCCCCTGGATATCTCATCAGTTGAGGCTTAAATTGATCAATTATCGTAATGAATTTTGGATCCTGCCAGGCAGGTCCCCCTAAGATATTGGTATTAAAACCATAAGATTGGGTTGAAAAATCTCTTGCTTCCTTTGAATAATCGAGCTGAAGCACAGGCATCTGAGCAGCATTGAGCAAAAACTCTTGCCCAACAGGGGGAGAATAAGAAGAAAAAGGAGTATTCATAAGAAAGAAGAAAATCCAAAGCAGAATGGCAAATCGTATTGTTTGCCCCATCAACACTACTTCAACTCTTGGTAAATAATGGACATTTTTTTCACACCCTAGTTCCATCAAAAAAAATCAAAAGGAAAACATACTCATCAAAGCGCCGATAACTTACATGCTTCATCTTCTTCAGGGCTTAGCCAGTCCTTTTTCAAAACTGCTTCACTGGCTAAATAGTTTTCCATGTTTTCATGAAAACGAGGTAAATCCTCTTTCGGAATAACTACCACGGGCTTAAGAGTGATTGCCTGATTCGAAGCTTCGATGCTAAGCATATCTCCCTCCTTCAAGCCCAGCTGTTTGATGAAATTTGAAGGCAAGGTAATCTGGTTTTTTTTTCTAATCTCAATCAGCAAAGCATCTTCCTCCTATTTTCTTACTTTCCTACTTTAGGATAATCAAAGCAGTAGCTTTGTCAATATCATATCCAGGTTCTTGACAATCTGCTCATCTTCCTTACAGTTTTGTTTATACTGTCTTTAAGAGCAAACAACAGCACTTTGTGGGGAGGATAAGATGAATCTAAACCGTTGGATCAGTATTCTAGTATGCTTGAGTCTGTTTTTAGTTACTACTCCCTGGACGATTACCCCCGGGGTTTCTTCCATCGTAAGTCCTGCCAAAGCCTCTGAACTGCTCCCAGAAGGTACCAGGCTCGATACCCTTCAATGGACTCAGGAATATGTCCAGAAAATCTTAGCCCTGGAAATCTGGGAAAGTCGCGACTCCCGGGATGCTTTTCAACTTGTCAAACGAGGAGACTTTGCCCGTTGGCTGGTGAAAGCACGCCTTCTCCCTCTAAAAGAAAGCAAACATACCTTCAGCGACCTCGACCCAAGTGACCCCAACTACGCCTACATCATGACTGCCCTGGAAGCTGGCATCATTGAAAAAACCGACACCTTCCATCCCAAAGATTCTATCCTTCGAGCTGATGCTGGGATTTGGCTGGTCAATGCCCATGGAGACCTGGCAAAGAAAAGAGCTCAGGAATATTCAGAGCCCCTGATCCCTGCCCAGGATGGCTACGATGGCATCCCTGAGCGTGCCATAGGAGCTTTAAGCACCTGTTATGCCCCCGACTATCAGCTCATGGAATACCGTCATGTAAGCTTGGATGACTTCCGCTATGTTCAGGCTGAAAGTCCTCTTTTGACTGGAGAAGCTGCCTACAGCTTGTATCAGTTGGTGTATCCTCCGCAACGAGGGGGTGAGGTGGTCATTGGAATGCCTTGGGGACCAAGAACGCTCTTTTCAGGTTTGGACTATTCCACAGCAATGATGGAAGTCTGCTCCATGCTTTACGAAGGAAGCAGTAATGGAAGAGATCCCTACTGGACTTCTTTCCCAGCGCTAGTAAAACGCATCCCGACACAAGAAAATGGTCTTTGGAAAATCAACCATGATTCACAAGGCAACTTTTCAAATATGGAAATCACTTTTGAGCTACGCAAGGGCTTGAAATGGTCAGATGGAAGCCCACTGACAGCGGATGATTTTGTATTTGGACACTATCTTTACAATCACCCTGCATTCCCAACATCACACAGTGAGGTAGATTTTTGGATTCAAAAGGTTGAAGCCTTGGATGACTATACAGTGCAATACACTTGGAATACACCTTACCTGTTTTCACAAAGCATTGCTCCAATGCCCCGTAATTATTTTGAAAAAAAATATGACTACCACCTTGAATCCTACGACCTAAATGACCCAAACTATTATGTTCCCCCAAAATATGATGGCGACGAAGGAGACAAATCTGACCAGTTTTACGCAGATGAGGAGTTTATACTAAATTGTGCAAGCGATGAAACATATAAGTCTCAACCATTGCATGCTGGACCCTACCGAGTATCATCCTGGGAAGAAGACGAAGATATTGTGCTGGAAGTCAACGAACATTATGTATTTGGGAGACCTTTGGTAGAAACCGTCCGCATAAGCATCATTGAAAATATTGATGTTTTACTCCAGGAAGTAATGAATAATAACGTTGATATGACTGTATTCGGTTTAACTTTTGATCAAGGACTCGTATTGCATAGTGAAAAAGAAATTGATCATATTGCGTATTTTACTTCCAATAGTATCTGGGAGCACATCGATCTGAACGTAGATAATGAAGTTTTAAGCGATTTACGGGTGCGTCAAGCTTTGCTCCATGGCATTGATCTTGAAGGCATAAGCACAATATTTTTTAACAAGATGCAATCTGTTTCGCATGCTTGGCTTCACCCAAAACACCCTTCCTACGACGATACATTGATTTCAAAATATCCTTTTGATCCAGACAAAGCGAGAAGGCTATTAGATGAAGCTGGATGGATGATTATCCCAGAAAAGCATATCCGTGAAAAAGATGGAAAACCATTACAGATTACCTTTATGACTACCGCAGGCAACAAATCTCGTGAGCAAATTCAAGCGGTTATATCCTCCAACTGGAAAGACATCGGCATCGATGTGATCATTAAAAATGAAGCTCCCACCTCTTTTTTTACCAGTACCCTCCGCGAAAGAAAATTTGATGGACCCACTGCAGCCATGTATGCCTGGGTGATGGGTCCCAGTTCCAATCTGTACACAATAGTTAATTCGTCTCAAATGCCAACCCAAGAAAACGGATTTAGCGGACAAAACTACACTGCCTTTAAAAATGAAACAGTAGATCTCTTAAGCAGTGAAATCCTTAGGACAATAAACATGAAAGAGGTTTACACCAAACTACGTGAAATAAACTCAATTCTTAGCAGAGAAATTCCTTCACTTCCTCTGTTCTTCAGATCGTCAGTCACCTCAGTTCATAAGAATTTAGCCAACTTCAAGCCCTCTGGATCTAACTCTGCCCACACCTGGAATGCAGCTTATTGGTATTGGAAAAGCGAGGAAGCCAAGACCCTACCTCCTCCCAAGCTCCAGATCTCCCCAAAAGAGATCGATTTTGGCACCCTACGAAAAAGTGACCCTCCGCTTCAAAAACTCGATATCTCCAATGAAGGGGGTGAAGAGTTGGTTTTGACCCTGTTTTCAGAATATCCCGCCTTGCAGCTATCCGAAAACCAAGTAAGCATCCCCCCACGAGAGAGCAAGAACATACAAATCAAGCTGGATCTGAGTCTCATCGAAAGCTATGGCGATTTTAAAGGCACCCTGAATATAGAAAGTAACGACCCCGAGCAGGCAAAGGTGAATATTCCATTCAAGGGCAGATATGGAGTGCTGATTAAACTTCAGGTTGGGCAAAATAAAGCAACTCTCAACGGTGAAGATGTCTCTTTGGGTGGTCCTTCCTTCATCTATCAGGGGCGCACCATGGTACCTTTGCGCATTATTGTTGAAGCCTTTGGAGCTAAAGTAGAATACATTCCTGTTCCCCGAGAAATCCAAATAACACTGGATCTCATGCGTATCCGCCTCTGGATCGATAACCCCAAAGCACTTATCGAGTCAATTCCTCCAAGCGAAGAACCTATCAAAGAAATCATCCTGGATGTCCCGCCCCTCATAAGAAATGCAAGATCCTTCGTCCCCATCCGCTTCATCAGCGAAACCTTCGGAGCCAAAGTGGAGTGGGAAGCCAGCACCCAAACGATTACCATCTACTACAAACCCTAACTCAATAATCTACCTGTTTCTCCTTAGCGTTTTTCCTTGGAAAGTAGTCTTTCAATCCAGCTTATGGCTTCTTTATCTTTATCTCTGCATCGATATCCTTCCGTTGCCAAAATCTTTCTTAGTTCGGGGGTTTTAAATTTCTCCAATCCCTCATTATTCATCCCCATATATTTCCACAAATAACCACCATATGAAGCACAGTCTTCCCATGCTTCTATTGCTGGCTCCAAAAATGCTTTCCATTCTGGGAAGCTTTCACATAAATGTTGATAATAGGGCAAAACATTATGTCGTTCATAAATTTGGCAGAGCGCATCACAATAAACCATAAACCGACCCTTTACACTGCTTTGCCAAGTCTCATCATCACCCGGAGATCCATTTGGAAAATCCAAAGTACACTTTGAAAAATCATCATTCTCAAGTTGATCCAACATAGCGCTCCAGGCACTTAACCCAAGCTTGGCTCCATTAAGTTCTCCCTGATAAAAATGATTCACAATAGCACGGAAAGATATCAATGCACTTTGCCTTGGATCCACTGAGTCTATTTTCTTTGTTAGCAGGAAATAGCCCCATAAATTATCAAACCATTCGTTCTTGGTGAAAGGTTTTTCGGGATCATATCCTTCATCGCCCTGGAAATAATTCCATCCCACCAGGGACTCTCCTGAATTTTCATAGCCAAACACAACACAGCACTCAGGGGGGCCAATGATGCCCATTGCAATCACAGGCTTGCCCAGCTTAATGGAATCAATAATTTCAGTACTTGCTGTTTTACGATCGACCAAACAAGCATGATCATTTTTAAACTGCTTTGTCAGCCTGACTTCCGCGTCCCGTCCTACCGCCTGAAACGCTCGAAAATGAGGAGCAAATGGTGGATCCTCGCATTGAGACAAATCAACATTGCTTGGATCCCAAGTGCCTGGGTACCACCGCAGGCGATTTCCTGCTCCACTGAGTCCTAGCAAATCTGCATAGGTATAATGCTCACCAAGACTCTTTAAAGATGCGTACAAGGATCTAATAAAAGGTGTCAGATACGATGTCTCACCAATAAACATGGCAATTCGTGGAACACAATCCAGTCTCATGCTATCCATTCTCATCTCTCCTTAAACATCTCAACAATCGGGGACGGTTCTTTTTTGTTAATCCAAACTGATGCAAAGTCTACGTCCCTGTGCACCAACGTTATCAATAAATCCATTTCCTCTTAATATTGCGATTGCTAAAGTAGAACAATATAAAACCAAAACCCAGCAAAGCCGCGGCACTCAACCAGAAAGACATCATGCCGTCGCCATTGATTGCATTTTTCAAAATATCAGCCCCATAGGTCAAAGGGAGCGCAAAGGAAAGGGGCCTTAGAAACACTGGTAACTGCTGAACAGGAAGAAACAAACCACACAAAAACATCATCGGAAAACGGAAGAAATTGGAAAAGGTTTGCGCCTCAAAAACCTCACTCACCGAAACTGCAATAAACAAGCCCAAAAAGGTGGAGGTCAGCGCAATCAACAACACTGCAAAAAACACTTCCAACCACTGAATCCCTTGTAAAGAAACTAAAAAGGAAGCAAAGAATACAGGAATAAAAGCATTGATGACTCCAAACAAAATAGCTCCACTGGTCTTGGCAAGCATCAAAAGGTTCAAACTGATAGGAGCAAGCAATAAGCGCTCAAACGAACGACTTCTCCGCTCAAAAGTAATGGTTACCGCAAGCATCGAAGTGGTTCCGAATAATACAGAAAGCCCCATCACCCCAGGCAATATGCCACGAATATCCACGCCCGATGAAGATCGCAAAAAAAACATCAAAGTCCAGGAGATGGGAAAAATAATCCCCCAACTAATATTGGGTGGTTTCAAATAATAGGTTTTCATGTCCTTCATCAGGATACCCCAAAAGGCAATAGCTTTCTTCATTTCTTTTTGCCCTCTTTTTCCTTTTTCATCTTGTCCAGGCCAATCCCCGTAATTTTCACAAACACCTCTTCCAGCGACGGGCGAATAATCCTCGCTTCACGCATCAGCAGTTGTTGCGAATCAAAAAACTTCATCAAAGGCATCAAGTCTATCTTTTCCTCGGAAACAATGCGAAGACTCTGCGCATCCTCACGATAAAAGGAAAACTGGGGAAATTGTTGGGCTAACACTATTTCAAGCTTTTCCGATCCATTTTCGAAAGCAAACACCACCTGATGATCTTTTTGGGCTGCCTGCATCAAATCTTCGAGCCTTCCAAGTGACACCACCTGCCCTCCCACAATAAATCCAATACGATCGCAAAGACGCTCAGCTTCTTCAATATAGTGAGTGGTTAAAAATATCGTGCTTCCCTGAGCATGCAAGTCCTTTATCAGCTTGCGTATTTGTCTTGCGCTCTCCACATCAATGCCTGTGGTGGGCTCATCCAAAAACAAGATCTCCGGTTCGTGGATAATTCCAGCAGCAATAGTGAGTTTACGCTTCATCCCTTTGGAAAAATGCTTGAACAGCTTTTTTCCTGTGTCTGCCAATCCAAACTGATCCAACAGAGCTTTGGCTCGTTGAGTACGTTTCGACTTTTCCATTCCATACAAACTTGCACAAAACAGTAAGTTTTCCAACCCACTCAACTCTTCGTAAACATTGCTTTCATCAGGCACAATGCCAATCCTGCCCTGGACTTTTTTAATCTCTCGAATCCCATCAAAACCTGCAACCCTGATACTGCCCGAAGTGGGCCGAGCCAAACCCGTCATCATGTTGATGGTGGTTGTTTTACCCGCCCCGTTCGGACCTAAAAAACCAAAAACTTCGCCCTGTTGAAGGTCAAAAGAAATACTGCGCACTGCATCAAATTTGCCATATTGCTTGGACAAATCTCTAACTTCAGCAATATTCACTTTTTGGGTTCTTCTTTTTTAGATTCACAGGGATGATGCTTTTCGTCCCCATGACATTTCTTGATCTGCTCCGCACTACACTTGCTCCCATCCTTGGGTTTAAGCTCCGAATGCTGACATTTACAATCACACATGTAACTAATCCTCCTTCTTGCAACATGTTTTCTGAGAAGTATGGTCTTTTTGACACTTATCCGGCTCTGCTTCAAGTTGGCTCAGACTTTTTAGCTCCTGGGCAACAAGAGAAAGAAGGGCTCGATCCACGCCATAGTGAGTAAAATAGCCACGCTTTTCCCCCTTAACCACTCCAGCAGTTCGAAGCACTTTGAGATGCTGAGACACTGCAGATTCGCTTATTCTCAGATGCTTTGCCAAAGCCCCCACGCAATAATCCCGTCGCAACAAAAGCCTGAGCAATTCAAAACGAGATTCATCCGCAAGAGCCCTTAACACTTCAAGTAAGTTGTTCAAAAAAAACCTCCTTCCCATCTATTTAAGTTTACACTAAATTATAATGTAAATAACTTATTTAAATAAGTCAACTCTTAAATGTAATAAAAAATATATTCTAACACTTGTTTAATCTTCAATCAGCAAATCGAACAGAAGGCTTTCCAAATCACGAGGGCTATCCGATATCATTAAAATCAGCAAACTATTCTTATCCACACGATAAACGACACGATATGCCTCTACCAGCAACGCTTTTCTTCTATATCCTTAAAGACTTTATCCTGAGGAGTCTTGATGCCCTTTTCAGAATCTTTTTCCGCAAGTTGAATGAGCTTCATTATTCCTCCTATGACGAAATATAGTACTATATTTAGTCCAAAGCGAAAAACTACCATCACCACTCATCCCAACAATCGGGGACGGTTCTTTTTTGTTAATCCGCTTTCGCTTCCACTATGCAATCAACCGTAGCCACCATGTCATGAAAGATATAAAATGAATTTTGGGGACCCCTAAGAAGATTATGTCCAAAACCTAATGAGGGTGATTCCAAAGGCATCTGCCATTTCTCCTTGCCATCGGGATAAAAAGCATAGGCATGATATATCTCCCCATGATTACAAAAACTAACATAAAGATGGTTGTTCTTGTCCCATAAAATATTGGATTCAAAGCTCCCTTTCTTAGCTATATCCCATACTAATTCGCCCTTCTTCGAGTAACATATTAAATGTCCCGAAACAATCTCGTAACCATCCTCCTGGGGCACATTCTCATTAAAATAATAATAAAATCGTTCATCAGACCCAATCAAATAGGATGACTCAAGTATTCCCCCGCGAGTCTCCTCCATGCTCCAAACCTCGTCCCCCAAAGTATTGAATGCCACTATGCGCTTGGGCAGGGATCGTTGAGCTGAGTAGATGCCATCCATATCCTCATTCATTACAGCACCAGAATATGCCAGCAAAAATGTATCTTTTACGATACTACCCTCCGAAGGTAGAAAGTTGTTTAAAAAAGTTTCATTATCAGACAAAAGTTTTTTCCAGCGGAGTTCTCCGTCTGGGCTCAAAGAAATCATGAAATCATGAGGTCCTTTCAAGCCTTTCTTGGATTGATAGGCTCGAAAAATATAGTATCCATTGGAGTCTGCATCAAAAAAGTATCGATCGAGAGAAAAAAAGTCATAAGGCTTCTCTTCGATATAGAAATGCCACATCAACTTCTTTTTAGCATCCAAACAATACAAACTGTTGTAGCTATGGCAAATGAGAAAACCCTGAGGAGAAAAAAACGTTTTTGATGCAGTATGATTACTTCTCCAGACGACTTTATCTTCGTAGTTTCTCAATTGGAGATATTGAAGAAACATAGGAGAGAGTATCATTCCTTCCTTGCAGGTTGCAAAAGAACCCATGTAGCCTTTTTTAGTCCACCTCAACTCCCCATCAGCTCCGAGTGAAAACAGCTTAAAAATCCCAGCAAACCAGTACATGTTTCCCTCTTCATCAAGCTGCGGGGAATCCAGCACTATTGCAGGCACCTCCTCAGACCACTTCGTTGACCATGCCAACTCGGGGTGATCAATGCCTTCCCATTCAAAAGCCACAGGAGTAAAAGGGGTATAAGGAGCAGGATCAGGCTTATACGCAGTTTTGCTTACAGTCTTCATCATACTATTTAAAGAAGCGAGTAATTTGCAAGCGCTAAACGAAGAGGCAAACATACATAAAACAAGAAGCAGAAATAATCCTTTCCACCTAAACTTCATGAGATAAATCCTCCTATACTTTGCCATCCTTTATGCAAACTATAATGTCGCAAAGTTTACGTCCCCGTACACCCCCAAAGAAAAACACTTTTTACTGCTCGACTCATCAGTCTCACCGTCCATCCAAAAAGTACTTTCTATGTATTTATTTTACATAAACCAAATGCAAATACTACATATACCCTTCGCCCTCTTTCATGTCGTTTAGTGTTAATTTTTATGAATTATTCATTGATATTTACATGAATAATAATGATAAAAAAACAATCCCCCTCTATACTGCATTTTGTATCTAATGCATCAAATAGGCATAAACATGTCTATTCTCGCTACTTCAACTCCTAAAGAAATTTCACCCAGTCAATAAATACTCCACAAGGGGGATCAGATGCAACTCCGATCCCTCCTTCTGTAAACTTCTTTTTTCATTTTCTGTGATCATGATCCCAGTTTTAAAGCTCATTTTTCCCATTCGCTTCATGGTTTTATCTATAATAGAAGGGGTAATGGTTTGACGATACTTTACTTCCACAGGAAAAACCACCTTATCCTTTCTCACGAGGAGATCAACTTCTTCTTTGCTGGAGCTCTTTAAATAGAACTCAGACCCTGAAACCTGAGCCACCAATCCTTCCACCACATGCCCCAAAGCCGTCTTGTTTTCCCAGAGAAGAGGATCTTGTGCAAAACAAAATGCACTATAGGCAGGATAATACTTCTTCAACTTTTTCTGAGAACTAAGTAGATTGGGGCTATACACCAACAATTGCCAAAGAAGATAGGATTTCTCAAGATATCCAAGATAAGATTCAATCGTCCTCCAATCCCTCTGCAGATCGCTTGCCAGATGGGAGTAGACCACACTCATGCCTGGATGGCTGGAAATAATTTGAAAAAGACGCTGAAGCAACAAGGGATCCTCAATTTTAAATAGCAAGGGGATATCCTGAAAGATAATTCTGTTTTCCACAGTTTCAATAAAATAGCGTTGAATCATGGTTTTTTCTTTTTCGTCATACAACTCAGGAAACCCGGAAGTCTCCATGTAATGATTTAATGCTGGGGTCAAATAACTCAACTGCAAACCGATATCGTGCTTATCCCATGCAATTTGATGAAAAGAAAGGTATTCTGCAAAACTCAAAGGCTGCATCTGAAAAGAATACACCCTCCCTGCAAGACTTTCTGACACCTTCTTGTGAATCATCAAGCCGTTGGAGCCTGACAAAAACCACTTAATCCCTGGATACAAATCATAAAAAAGCTTGATTTTATCCCACCATATGGGATGCTTTTGTATTTCATCCAGAAAAATATATAGCTTCCGATTTCTCAAGGGCTCTTTAAGCACCTTGTTCTCATAATCCGACAATACCTGCTCCAGATTAAGCACCCGTTCATCAAAAGAAAAATACAAAATGTCATAGGGACTAATCTTTTGGTCTAAAAGATACTGGATAATTTGAAACATGACAGTAGACTTGCCTACTCGCCTTGCCCCATGGAGCAAAACAGCCATCCGCTTGAAAACAAAAGGGAGTAGTTCCTGAAATATCAGTCTTTTCTTTCCTAGTAAATCCTCAGGTACTTTCTTGTAAAACCACCATGGATTCATTCTCTCCAACTGCATTATCCCACTCCTTGGTATTTTAACTACATCGTGATGTCGTTAAATTTAACTTTTAACTACATTGTAATGTCGTTAAAATAAAATTCAAGGGGATTACCAATCAATTCACAGTTCTCTCTATCTTCCCTTCCTCACCTTAAATCTCAGCACCGTTTTTAATTTGTCTGGCTCAGTCTTTCGAGGGTCAGAAAGGTAGATTTCCCGATGCGTGAGAGAGGCCCTCTCATGTCCGTGGTCGGTACAGAATTGCTTCATCATCTCAAAACTAGCAGGCTCATCATCATAGCTCCCCACATGAAGCATCTGACAGCACCAGCCCTCAGTGATGGTCTCCAGTCTTATCCGATCCAAAGCCTCATTGGCTTTCTTGCCTTTCGCCTCTAGTATAAAGCGATCAAACAATTCCGGAGTCAAAAAATCTGGCTGACGAATCATTACAGCATAAGCATAATTGCTTTTGTCGGTGCTGGCTTTAGTTTTATCCACCAAATCCCACACCCCTTCCAGCGGAAACACTGTATAATCATAAAAGCCTGCGGGGACATCCTTGCTCTTGTAGGACATTTTCACCGTATAGCTAAAGCCATAAAGCGCATTCACAGCCACAGAAAAAGCTTCCTCATTAGGGTCTCCCTGGCCATCAATCACCGCAAACAAGATCGAAGGCACTTCCACCAAGACTGGTTGGTTTTTAGGTAGATAGAGCTCCTTATACGCTTTTTTATACTCCACTTTTTCCATCAGAAACCTCCCTCATCCGTCGCAGAATTATCGCAAAGGTGTTCCTACGAAAGTTAAATCCAATAGCTATCGCAAAGCCCTTTTTTATATGACAATACTTTTCTGAATCAGTATTATTGAATATTTTGCAAATACTTACTAATTACTTTTTTTAACAATGGCAAATCCTGCTTAATCGTGCTCCAGACAATTCCAAGGTCAACCCCAAAATATTCATGTATCAAAATATTTCTTAAGCCTACCATGTCTTTCCAGGGGATTTCTGGTAAAAGCTCAATCGTCTCATCAGAAATATGCCTTGCTGCTTCTCCAATAATTTCCAAAAGCCTTGCCACAGCTAAATTTGTTTTTTCGTCATGAATGAAGTCTTCTTCAGATAATGCTTGACAAAACAACTCAATTTTATTTACAGCCTCAAGCATATGCTGAAGAAAAAGATGGTCCCTTTTCATGGCAAGTATATTTCTTTCAAATCCTTCTCAATATACGTTGCTAAATAAGGACTAAGAGCATTCTTAGTTACAATATCCAGTTGAATGCCTGTGTCTTCTTTGACTATTCGAACAATATGAGACAGATCAATCAAGGTGACTCTTTTCCCAAACTCAACCAATACATCCAAATCACTATCTTTACGTTGATCTCCCCTGGCATAGGATCCAAACAAATAGATTTTTGTTGCCCCATATCGCCTTAAGATCGAAACAATATAGTTTAACTTTGACTTATCTAATTTTTTTTGCTTTATTGCTTCTTGCATCATAACTTTATTATACAGTCCTTCTTTCAAACAAAAACAATAAGCTGCTTTTATTTTGCTGGCATATTTCCCAGCTCCCTCATCCGCATTAAGATCCTCGCAAAGGTGCGTAAATAAAGAGCTTAATTAAATAACTCTCATTTAGCTTTTTTCTTGTGTCGAAGCTCCATGACATCTGATAAAACTTCTTCTTCAGAAACTCTCACATCCTGAAAAGCTTTCTGAGCCTCTCGATAAGCCAAAATGGAAGAATTACGAATCACAATTTCCCTTGGTTTCATTTTGAGATGTTTACGAAGTTTCATTTAAAGAACATTACCCTTCCATTTGATGTAATCATGGCATATGTCATTGCTAACTAAGTTTTAAAAAATCAAGAATTTTATGGAAAGCACTTGCCTGAGTATCAATACAATCAATGATACTGGGGACATATCTGTCTGGACAAGGGGTAGCCATAAATATTCTAAACTTGGATTTGGAAATGTTATTTTCGGTCATATTCACGTCCACATTGCTGGTCTTTAAACAATCCAAATATCTATCTACACATCGAAGCTTTTGGTTGCAAGATGAATCATCTAGAGCATTTAAGCAGAGAGTTTCAAGGCTTCCTGGATTTTGTTTATCTGGAAAAAGAAAAATACCTACATTGACTTTTTCAGAGGAAATTGGCGTTGGAGAGTTTAAATCAGGCTGTACGCAAAAAAAACTCTGGTCAAAGCAATTGTGAATTTCATTAAACCTATTTACTGGGTTTTCATCGGCATCAACTATCACTAATACTGTTTCAATGTTCTTGCTGGAGATCTCAGGAGAAGCAATCAGCCCTGTTTTAAGATAATCAATAACTTTCCCAATTGAACCTTTTGCTTGTATCTCATAATGATCAAAGTTTATCTCATGATCGGCCAATAACCTTTCAATCAACTTCTTGTCTGTACCTGTGTCGGAGCTTTCACAGACAATCCAAATCTTCTTTTTTATAAAACTTGGAGACATGTTCTACCTAATTTCAATATTCTCTTGCATAGCATATTGAAATTGAGATGCAGAATAGCGAAATACCTGTAAATCACTTTGCTTATTCTTTTCGATTCGATATAAACTAATTTTGTCCAGATAATCCATTTTCTGAGCAATCAAGAAAAGCTGAGTAATCATTTCACGGGAATGAGTAGCAACAAAAACTTGCTCATTGGGTATTTGTTTGAGTAATGATACCATTGATTTCCAAACCAAAGCCTGTTTGGAATAATACAAACCATTTTCTATCTCATCAAATAGACAAATATACTGTGCATCATGAGCCAGAATACTTGATATGACATAAAAACTTTTAAAAAAACCATCTCCATAAGTACAAATATCAACTGCTTTACTGAATCTGGAATCATCTATCTTGATAGAAGTTTCAATACGGTTAACATCTTCGATAGTGGGTTCAATGGTTTTTAAGTAATGTATCAACTTCTTCTTATTTTTTGAATTTACAATGTTGTCAAAATTAAAAAAAAGATTGTGAACAGTAAAAGTATTGTGGTTTAAATAAATCCCCTTTAAATCTTCCACAAAACTGATGTCAGGCAGTTGTTGGGGGACTTCATTACTTTTTTGGAAAAACCGTGAAGAATAAGATGAATCTCGTACCTTGAAGTTGAAATTTAACCCGATAACCGGGTCAGCATCATTGGTCGTATTTGGAGTTCGATTTTCAGAAACAGCAATATAGTTCTGAATCATGGTTGATCTTAAGGGAGATATCTCAATTTCCCTGTTTACTTTTCCTTCGAAATCAAGTTGAATGGTATTATTAACGTCAAACTGATAGAAAAAAGTACTCCAGAAATCATCATTAGGGTTGTTGATCTTAAGACTGTCCATTTTACGGAAAACGTTGGTTCGAAACATTAACTCAGGATTGTTCGGATTAATTCCAATATATAAAGCATCCAGGACGGTAGTTTTGCCAATAGCATTATCGCCAACAAAAAGGTTTATTTGCTTAAAGCCAGCTAAAGACAAGTCCTTGATTCCCCTAAAATTTTGTATGCGCATGCTATCAAACATCATAAGTTAATTATACCCGTCTACCTTCAAACGCAAATAGTTTGAGCACCACACTCTCCCTCTGTCTCCCCTTCCTCACCTTAAGCTAGCACCCGAGGATAATTCACTTGTTTAAGATTATAATCGCAAATTATAGTCTTGTGTAGGAGACGATAATCAAGTTTTTCCTGCTACCTTGTCTCCCAGCTCCCTCAACAGCTTTTTCATATCAGATTCTTAAAACAAAGTTAACATATAACTCGTACTAAAAATTAGGCGGATAAGATACAAAACAATAATTATGATAAGGATGGTTTTGAAAAACTGCAGTATTTGCAAACTCTTATACTGTATATCCAAAGACTTGATCTTATAAAACACATCAAACTCATCGGGTGAAACTTCCAATACTTTAGTATAGTAAGGATCAACGTCATCAATGTAGCTATACTTTGCCTTTTTTTCTTCAGACAACTCAACATACTGCTCTGGAGTGATATGAATTTCCTCTTTTACAAACTGTTTCAATAGCTTTTCCTTAAGAAAATTTACATCAGACATCTCTTAACTCCTCCCTCTTCCCTTCATCAACTTCAACAATTCTTTCGCTCTAATAGCTCCATTTGTCCAATAAGGTTCGATTCGAATCATATAAATACGCCACGTCATGATCATTGTTCCAAATAGGCGTCCCGCTTCCCCAAAACAAAACATCAGCGCTTGATTCCCCCGAGCCAGTATGCACCCTTACCGATTTCCCTGCCCCTAAAATAAAAGCAGGGAAAACAAATTCGTGCTGGGAGTCGTCAGTCAGAATAAAGCCGGTCATGTCCAGATCCAAGGTGGTTCCATTACGGATTTCCACCCATTCCCCATTCAAGTTGCTACGATCGTCTCCCTCAGCATCATAGTTCACAAAACTGATCTTAACGCGGTCCTTCAGCTCTGCCCAAATACCCACAAAAGCACTTTGCGCAGTTTTCATATCTTCAAAAAAAACATCCGCATACTTCACATTAGGCGGAAGAGTATAAAGTATGGCAAAACCTGCAAGCAATACCTCGCGATTCACCATCCGATCCTCCAGCCAAACATACGCCATCAAACGCCCAAAAGCATCGCGCTTTTGCACATCATACTCAAGACGTACTTTCTTTCCCATGACAAGATTTTGATGATACGCCAGAGCCTCTGCATGATAGGGCATATGAGACTCCGGAGCATCAATCCCAAGATAGCGCACCCGTTCCCCATTGCATAGCTCAATCGTATCCCCATCAATCACACTGCAAACCAAAAACTCCTCCTCCGTTTCATCCGATAACGATCCTTCCAGTTCATCAATCCTTTTCTTAAGAGCTTCGTTTTCAGTGCGTAGTTGAGCATTTTCATCCCTCAGGCTTTGAGGATCTTCCAACTCAATAAGCACCACCTTCGTTTCGGGCTGGAAAGTGATATCCCTGGCTCCAAAGTGCTCTGCTATAAAACGCAAAGGCACCATAGTCCTGCCATTGCTTATCATCGGAGCCGCATCCAGTTTCACTGGTTCCATGTTTACATAGGCTGTGCTTGAATTAATCTGGAGCATAATGCTCTTCAAAGTGCTGGAATAGGCATGAAAAGGCAGTAATGCCAACACCAGGGCAAGAATCAGTGCCAGATACTTTTTCCTCAACATGTTATATGCCCTCCTTTGTTAAGCATGCAGCATACCCTATCCCACTTGTATGCTCTCATGAATCTCAGCTCAACACATACTTTAAAATCTGTCCTTCTGCTGGCATTAATGATCATCTATAGCTTAAAACCTTTGTGCTTGAAGGATAAGTAACAGAATTGAAGCAATAATGCTTATCACAAAGATAAACACTACGATATTCTTGATGGTAATAATCGCATTCCTGGTTTCCATTTGAGCTTCAAAAGATTTTAAAGCAAGGAAACTATCTGTTTCTTCGGGGAAAATATCAAGTTTTTTATTATACGCATACAAACCATTAGCAAGTTCTGAACACTTTTCTTTTTCTTCAGGAGAAAGATTCAGGTATTTCTCTTGGCTAATTCTGACTTGCTTAATAAGATGATCGCCTAAAATTTCTTCCCTTAAACTCTCTAAATCACTCACCCATCCACCTCCAATGTTATTCAAAGAACTTGTTAAAGAAATCAATCGCATACTTACGCTTCATCAAGTCATGCTGCTTTTGGTTGTAATAATTACACAAACAAGCATAACACACAGTATCAGCCTCATCACCCCCACAAGTGCAATTGTTAATCAAAGCTTGCGATTTCAATAAAACATCCCTAAGAACAAACTCACTCTTGACCTGTCGAACGTGACCCGCACCCCCAGGTGTATTATCGAATAAAACAAAACTATAGTTACCGCTTTGGTGATAAGAATTTTGATACCAATGCAAACACCCTGAGAGCTCATTACGATCAATATTAAGATATTTGCTGATACCCTCTAGGATCGAATATAGAATGGTCCATGCTTGCTTAAAATCAAAAAGATCAAAGCTCAAAAACTGCAACAACAATACATCAGTCTTAAATTCATGCCCAAGGCTAAAACGACTCAATCTTTTGTTAGAACATGGAAAACCATTAGATTGCTTATGTTCCTTTTCTATGCTTGGAAAAGGAACATCGGAAACTTCACCAAATCCACACTCTTTGCAAATAAAAAAATTAGCTTCATTTAAAACAAGCAAAGAATCATCCTGACTCGATCCATAAACAATTTCATTCCTTCCAATGTTAATTGTTTTCCGATCGATCTTCTCACCGTCCCCTATATAGGCAATCGATCCCCGATAGGTTCTTTTTGGTTTTTCCGTACCTGCGGGTAGTGGCTCTTCAATGTCCATCACAAAACCAAACTTTGGTATGACATATTCCAGCTTCTTCACCTTGGGTCCCTTAAATTCCTGCCCACACTGACTACACCGATCTAACTTTCCACTCGCATCTGTCCAAAGAACACGACTAAGAGTTTGGCAATTATCACAAACAGCATACTTGTATTTGGGCCAACTATACCCTTTAATTACCTTTAAATATCTACTTCTTATAATTTTCCCATTAGCAATAATCTCTGAACCAGGAGCAAATTCAGATATAGCAGTAAGCAGATCACGATTTAATCTTAACGATCCGCTGGTTGCGTTTGCACCAAAACCCCTCAACTCTACGGTATCTACCGGAAAACCATACTTCGGAATCAAATTAAACCGAGATAAAAAATCAATTAGATATTCACCTTGTATCGTCTTGATTGATCTTGAAATCTCACCTTTTTTGTAGCTAATGCTCCCGCTCGAACCTATTTCAGTCTTTTTTTCCAACGCACTATATTGCTTGTATGCTTTACCAAGATCAGCCAAATCCTGCTCAAAATTCTTCATAGCAAGATCTAGTGTGCCTGGATGAAATAGATCCTCGCTATGTAATCGTGTGGTCCATCCAAAATTATTCACTTGGAATTCTTCGACTAACCCCTCAGGGACAATCTTAAGCAAATATAGCTTTAAATCTTCTGGTCTTGCATCCAGATACCTGAGAAATTCCATGTGACTGGATTTATCATAGAAATCCCCAATATTTTTTGCGTAGTATTCTTTGTGCTTTTGCCAGAAAAAGGAAAAAGCAGATGCAAATATATGACGGATACATATTTTCTGATTACGAATATTGAAATAGGGCGGACGTACCACTCCCTGGATCATATCCAAGGGGTTTTTATAAAAATTCAAATCGTGGGAATTATTCAAACAATAAGTAAGGGCATACGCTGCTGATTTCGTAGAACGACCGGCTCTTCCCGCTCGTTGAATATAGTTAGCAGGAGAAGGAGGCATGTTTCTGAGGAAAATAGTCTCCAGAGTTCCAATATCCACACCCATTTCAAAAGTAGTAGAACAACTCAAAATATTTATTTTTTTATCTTTAAACTCATTTTGATACTGGTAAGCACACTCACTCGATAATTGAGCAGTATGCTCTCTGACTTTCATGTCCTGAAGTGATAACTCAGTATACAAATTACGATAATGCGGGTTTTTCAGCTCATTGGTGAAATCGTATTCCAACAATTCACCGTCACAGTTTCCATGGATACAGAAATTTCTAATATTATAGGGTGTAATCTTCTTACATCGAGAGCAAATAAACAGCCTTTCAGGTTTTCTGACTCTAATTTTTTCCGACTTCATTTTGTAAGCGTTGTTAACAAATGATAAATATCCTCTACTAACAAACAAATCCCAAATTTCTTCCAGGATCGCCCTGGGATCTTTAGTCTTAATAAACCTGCTTAAATATTTGGTAGACAAGCTGGTTTTACCTTTCGGAAGCCAGTTAACCAAATAGCTTTTGTCCGACCACTCTTTCTCAAAACTTCTTTCCAAACCACTAGTGGTAATCCTTTTGAAATGAGCACGAGTAAGACCAATAGGAATACTCACCGCAGCTTCAGCTAAAAAGCGACTTGCCATTAATTTAAAAAGGATATTTACTTCATCTTTGCTTAATCCATATTGCTCATTACCTCTATCGCTTACATCTTCAATTTCATAATATAGAATCCCAAGATTTTGAAGAGCGTTTTTAGATTTAAAATTACTCATTTCTTTAAGCGTTTCCAACCAGGCTTCTCTATTTCTTTCGTCCTTATCATTAATGCTGTGCTCATCCATTAAATCTTCGATATGTTGTACGAAATTCTTCAAAGACATTCCTTCATGGGTCATTTGATGAACATATTGACTAGCTATCTCGCTCATGAGCCTTTTTGTTAAAGCTTCTTTGTAGGTGATCGAAAGATAGGGAGAAAAAAAGGCTGCAGATTGTCTACTATCAGAAAAAGTTAAAAATTGTTTGGTGATTTTTTCTTCATTCACTACTTGCTTGCTACCTGATTCACCAAAAAAATCATGAAAGGGTTCATACTTTTTTGAGATCTTTTTTTCTGGAAGTTCCTTGTATAAAGCTGTAGCAATAATAGCAGTAGCCAAATCCTGAGACAAATAAAATGGAACCAAAATGTTTCTTCTGTTATTTCTAATACCGCAATTCGGGCAAGTATGTAATTCATCAAGAAGTTGTTTTTTTTCATCTCCTACCCTAAGAACTTTTTGAAAAAAGCGTCTATCATGGTTGCAAGGAAAATCACCTATAGCAGTTGATCGTTGAATAGCTCCGCAAATTGAACAAAGGTAATAGTATTCTGGTTTATCGATTTCTTCATCCACATCCTCGGATTCCACCAGCATAAAGGCTTCCAGCCTGTTTGATTCGTGGTTTGCTGAGGGTTGTATCAATTTAATACCCTCAATCATTCCAATGATGAATATGACGTTGCAATTGTAACAAAAGGTAATTTCAAATACTTTATATACTTCCTTGAAACGATCGCTAATTCTATTATGAAGCTCATCCCTTTTTTGTAAAAACAATTTGTTCGAAGGAGCAAGTGTCACGAACACCCCTTCAATGCCTTTGATGAATAAGTGATATTTAGCTTCAAAAATTCGATCCCCATCTTTTTCAGCATTGGAAGCTACCGCTATATAATCAGACAATAGTGCTTCCTCAACTTCAAGTTGTTTTGACGCTTCCTCTAATGTTTTTGGAGTAGCGAGAACCAGTCGAAGCTTATAATAAAAATCATCATGGAGTATTAGGTTATACAATATCTCTTCAGTGCTCAAAGACTCATCGATAGGCAGCTTAGAATGTTCCCGAATAATCTTTATTAAATCTTCTTTTGGAGAATTATCTCTAATCTCTCTGGCCAGTTCAGAAAAAAGGGATAAATCGCTTTGTCGTATTTCATCTACCGCCATCGGTATAGATTTTTCTGATCGAATTACTTCTTCCTCATAAAAAGGAGCACTACACAAAACTTTCGCAAATTCTACCACTTGGGGGTTATCTTCCTTTTCGCCCAAGGTTGCGCTGGTCAAAACATAATTCAGTTTTGGAGAGTTCAGTTTCGCTTTCACTCTTCTTAGCAGCATCGATACTTCAATACCCTTGGCACCATGGTAGGAATGAGCCTCATCCAGAACCAGGTATCTCCATTGAGTGTTAAATGGGGGGTTAAAAAACACATGGTCATCGGGTCGCAACAGCAGATATTCAAGCATCGAATAATTGGTGATTAATATATGAGGAGGTGTTTTTCGCATTTGCTCCCGTGAAATCAACTCGTTTGGTATAGGTTTAGAATGTTCCCTGGAGTGATATTCATTTAGTGCATCCTTGCTAGACTCTTTTGTTTCACCTGTATATCGCCCAAAAGTAATTTCGGGAACATCCTGTAATATTTGCCGGAGTCTAAAAATTTGATCGTTTACCAATGCATTCATTGGATAAATCATCAAAGCTCGGATCCCTGGAGTTAGTGCTCCATCAGCTTTCTGCTTAAGTAAATGATTAATAATTGGAATTAAAAAACACTCTGTTTTTCCTGATCCCGTGCCCGAAGAAACAACAATGTTTTTTTCTTCCATCACTCTTAAAATTGCATCCACTTGGTGTTTATAAAGCTTCCTATTTGGATGTAAAGATTTGAGGTTAGTAAAATCAGAATGAAGAATGTTTTGTTCAATCAAATCGAGAATAGATGAATCTTTCAGATATGCATCCGATAAGTTCAGATAAGGACCTTTAGCAATAATTTCACTTTTGAGCAATTGCTCTTCAAATTGTTTGTTGTAGTCCTCATTGCTGGTTTGAAAAGTACTAAGTAAATAATTCCTATAAAACTCAACTATTCGCTTTGAAGATTCTGCTGGTCGAAATATCATTCATCAATCCTCCTGTATTCAACTTCAAAATCAACTTCATCTTCATAAAGGAAAAGAAATCGATCCATCTTTATTCCCGGAGTGTTTAAGATCTTACTCTCGATAGTCAATAATTCATTTGTTGCTTTGTCATACACAAAATTTGTCCAGTCTTTAGACTCAGAATCAAAACATTGTATGATAAGTTTTGAGCCCCCAAGAGGCTTTGTTATTTTTACCTTTTCGCAAAGAGTATTGCCTTGGTTCATTTGATTTTTACATTCCATCTTTCCAAAGTATGCTTCACAGTTTTTAGGATCCTCTTCGATCTCCAAAATTCGGTACTCAGAGTTTTGAATATCGAATATCCCATCCTCAAAAAACACTGTTATTAAATGCAGCTCATAATTGACAAGATTTGGAATATAAATGTGCTTAAGCAAAGGCTCCTGAATTCCATTGTTTGAAATCCCTTCTGAATCATCTATATTCAACTCAAAGCGATAGGATTTTGAGTTTGATGTTTGGTCAAGGCTGGTGATTCCATTGTTTAAGGTCAGGCATTTATATACATTTTCCCGAATTCCAAGGTCGAAGACATCCATGTATAAGTGGAATGGACCCATATAATCCGCTAAACAAACAAGAGAAGAACTATTTGGATCGGGATTAACTTCAAATTTATTAATCACCATTGAGGTTAGAACCTTAAACAAAGTTAAGGTCTTGGTAGTATGATTGGAAAAAAATATTCTAAGCATGATGTTTCGCCAAATAACTGAGGACTTTCTAAACTGAACCAACCAATCAGTGAGGTCAAATAAATGCACTAATGAGTTATTTGAATGGCTTTCCTTTACCTTCACGGAATCTTCCATTTCAACTAAAGAGATTTTTAGTACGTTTGGTAGTCTGATTGAGAGGTTTGAATCCATATCATTGATCCAGATATACTCTACTTGCTCATAATTCCAACCTAGGCCATCAAACCTCCATGCTAAAATGGGGCAGGTATAATGAAACAAATAGGTGTTATCCAGTTTAATGGAAAACTTGAACAATTCCTTTGATAGTTGAAGCTTGAACTCATTGTAAGAAACCGGTACAGACTGATCTAAAGATTCAATTTGCTGAGAGCAAGTAAATTTTACTAGAGCAAATTTCTTGTAAATATACACCTTTTCATCTGGAATGACAGAAAAATCTGGAATGAGAAGGTAATCGATTTTGAGAGCTTCTTTACTTGCTTCATACGAAAGACTTATGGAATATCTTTTGCTGTCTATTGGTAAAATTTCCATTAAATCAACTTTTACACCAAAATACTCAAACTCATTGGGAATAGGAATTTTGGTGATCGATCCGCTTTCAAGTATAACATCCATACCATTTATCGTGATTATTATATCTGAAGTATTGTTGGTTGCTTGTTTAAAATGAACCACAGGGTGGCGTCTTGTTGCCAACAACTCGTTTTTGTGTTGATCAAAGAACTGCACCTCAGTAATCTTCCCATCCATGAATATGCCCTCATTAAAGCTAAGAGAAAAAGACATTGGCACATCATCAATGTAAAAAATACTTTCTTCATCGATAGTCAGATAGTAAAATGTTCCAAAACCAAGATCTTGCGGATCATCGTCCATCATAGTCGAACCTTCAGGGAAAACAACACTTACCCCAGGCTTTGCTAATAGAATTACATTTCCAGTATCCATTGATGATAGTTGAAACATATCGCTTTTACTCGTAAAAAAAAGAAACTCCTGGGGTTCAACAACAAAATCAGCTAAAACCATATTGCTTACAATTCTAATATAGATTTCAGAAAATAAGTTCTTCTCAATTGGAATCGCCATTTCCTCTGTGTTGATGACACCATAACCTCGATATGACTCAAGCTGAATACTGTTTGTTTCGTTCTCAATTTCAATTTCGACATAAACAAAATCTTTGAAATCTGATTCTCTAAGCTTTCTTGGGGGAATTAACAGCTCAACCAGGTACTTTTCATAATTAAATCGAAGATAGGGGTTTTGATTAAAAAGGCGTTTCTTTGCATTATCCGATTTGTTGAGTTTTTCTTTAAACTCCTCAGGTCCCTGATTTAGCCATTCAAGAATGTTCAATTCAATAAAGTCTGAAGTCTCGTTTTCTGGAAGCTCTCCATGCCAATAAAACCTATCAATTATATCGAGAAGCTTACTCATTGTTTTTCGACTCGAAATAATGCTCTCTTCAGCTAAAACCCGTTGAGTTGACTTATTTAGCTTATAATACCTTGTCGGTTTTCCGCTCAACTCAACAATACCAATTTCATCATTTTTTGACTTAAGGGCTTCCATCATATAAATACAAAGATCGTCAAAGGATTCGTTGATGTCTTCAGGGATTTCCCTTATTAAGTTCTTTTCATAAAATGAAACTAAAAAGGAAAAAAAATCCTGATAATAGTTTTTAGGGACAAATCCGTGCATTAAAATATTCTGAACATATGAGTTTCTATTTACCGTTTTGTCGTCCCTGTGCTTAAACAATTTATATTTATCCAAAGTTGAAAAAAATATGTTTCCAAGATATGAGTGATAGGCTGGAGAAAAATTTTCATCCATTAACGCATCAAAATATCCCCAATAATTTCCGTCCTCATATTCTCTAATACCAATTTGCACCAAGGCGAGAGATAAAAACTCATCTATTGGAGGAATTGTAGTGATATGAGATAGTAAATTCTTGATTCTTCTTTTGACCAAATCGATCAAATCCAAATACTCTTCATCGGAAAGATGAATGTCCGAGATTAATTGATTTGACGTTAAACTTTCAAAAGCTGCTACAATTTTCTGCTTAAAATCTATTTGCATACAAAACCCAGCCTTAAACTCATCCATCCACCTCCAATGTTATACTATTTTTTCACTATATCACAGCCCATGGACAAACAGCGTCCCTTTGAGAACTATTTTCAATATCCCACTTGTATGCTCTCATGTATGCCGACTTGTATGCTGACTTCCATGGTGACTTGCATGGTATCATCCATGGCGACTTCCATGTTTTACTTCCGTACCTACTTCCGTATCAGGTTCCGAAGTAGCTTCCGTACTTGATAGCAACAAAGCTATGCCCCACATATGAAAAATATTTGTTACCTTCCTGCTTAGTATTCTCTTAAAGAGATTCATAGTAGAGTTTTACTTTCTGAGCCATCAGTTTTCTTCTCTGTTCAAGAAAATCATAGTAGTTGTCAATGGTCATGGTAAAAATGTTTTCAGGAATGCAGTTTGATTCAAGGTTTTTAATGAGTTCTTTGGGGCACTTAATGCTTCCATATAATGCTTTTCCATGATCGCAATGATCCTTTATCTCCTGCATATACTCTGATGGTGACTTTTTTCCAACCTTTAGATTAATTTCCTGCTGAACATAAACATAATTGGCAATTTGATTGTATTGGCTTTGCATTAGCCCATTATCTTTTAAATATTGCTTTGGAAAGATATGATGAATATCCCCTCGGTGGGCAAACAAGCTCTCAAAAGCAGTATCCTTTGACAAAAAACCATTATCTCTAGCTTTTACTTGAGCTGCCCAATAAACATGTAGCACAGGCGTATTAACTGATTGAGTATTAAAACGTTGAACCAAACCAGAATCCCAATAGGAATTACTTAATTCAGCTTCTTCTATATCGCTCAGGGTTTTAGCAATTCCTGTTTCGTTTATGGTTTTAACATCTTTATCAAAAGAAGACTCAGCTGAACCAGAGTATCTTCCTGTCAGCATGGACATTACAAACCACTTTCTTACGTAATGTTCAATCAAAGCATGATCCATTTTTAAATCTTTTAAATGAAGGAGCAGTGCGTAGGCAAAATTCAAAACATTTTGAGACCTTATAATCTTTGAACTAATAAAGCCAGCAGATTCAATAATCATTAAAAACCTTTTATATAAAGTCTCATTCATAAATGTTAAGGCAGAATCTTTTAGATCAGCAAAAGCTTTTTCTGCTATGCTTTCTTCGAAGGTTCTAGTTTCAAAGTTTCTTCCAGATAACAAACTAACTAAATCGCTCAGTTTCCCTCGTTTAAACTTATAGCAAAATGCTACTCTTATAAGGTCACTGTAATCAGGATCATAAAGGTCGCTTTTTTCGTTCTTAAGCCACTTCATTTTTTCAAAATATTCTGTTTTTACAAAGTTATGATCATGTTCGATAATGTGGCTATAGAATTCTGGTTTGACAGATAAATGACAGAAATAGTCTATAGCTTTCCTTAAAACATTGCCCTCATATGCCTCATTTGAAGCAATTTTGGACATAACAAAATCTGATTGGCTCAACACTACTCCTTTGGAGTTTATTCTAATGAAGATTTCGGTGACTGTGTCAATATCAAGGTCATGGTTTAATTCGATTAATCCAATTGGCCTCAACACTATGGTTTTTAATCTTTGGATAACATTTTCTAATATAGTTTCTTCAACATCAGGGTTTTTATTTTGATAATCTCTAATAAATGCCAAAATAGAAAACTCAGGGTGCATAACTTTTGAAATATCTGGTATCCAAGCTTTATCTTTCTCAATTGCAGGATTTAATACCTCAAACCTTTCTTCCAGTGGGTGAAAAGCAATCTTTATTACAATTTTGTTATAATTCTCGTCAATCACAGGATGTCCATTCAGAGCAGTTGAAAGTGCTGTTACACGTTGTTGTCCATCGATTAATATCTTCCTACCAAGAGCAATAGATCCATTTCTTAGCCTGATATCAGGATTTCTCCATGAAATGATATATCCTACTGGGTACCCTTGATAAAGGCTATCCATAAGATCTCGAACTTGAGTACTGCTCCAAACAAAAGGTCGTTGGATTTCTGGAATTGCAATTTCGTCAGATCTGATCCAACCAAGAATACTCTCCACCGTATAATCATTAACAGAATATTTTTGCACTAACTCACTCCTTCTCAGACGAATTGATATCAAAAAACCGATCATATATACTTTTTAAAAACGAACAATCTTTTGCAGGGTTTTTATAGAACTCAAAAAGAAATCTTTCCAAGTCAAAGGATCTATATTCTTCATTGCTATTCTTTGTCTTCAAAAACTCAAAAATACTATCACCTTTTGATTGCTCTTCAAGCAGTCGTTCGAAATCATAAATGTTGGATATAGAATATTCAAAATCAGATAGTTCGGGGTTATTTTGTCTAATCAATTCTTTAATACGATTTTGAGAATGAATTGGGTCGTTGACTACTAAAAGACACTGGATGTCCGAAATAGGATAAAAAGTTTCAAATTCGGGTTGGGTTTTTTCTTCCAGAATTTGTTTGAATCTAAGAAGTTGTTTTGCGCCTTTTGCGATAGTTCTATCTAAATCTGCTTTGATTGCCTCAATAGAACCAGTTTGTCTTGCTTCAAGGAAGATGGATGAAGTTTTAACTTCGATTAAAATAGCTTTGTTATCCTGAACTAAGAACCAGTCAACAGATTTCTTTCCATCAGCATAAACTATTTCTGGATAAAACTGCCATTTGGAAATATACAGCTTTAATAACTGACCTATGTACTTTTCAAAAACAAATCCAAACTTATCCCTAAACTCATTTCTCCCGCCACCTAAATTAAAGCGGTCGGATAGGAAATGGAACATTCCGTAACTCACTTTTCTTAACATTGCAGAAGGCGAAACCAAAAAAAAAGTAGAATTCTCTCCAGTTGTTTTGCTTGCTGGAATCCTTACGATTGGATGTTTTTCAAAAGGATTGAGCAAATGCTTTTCATTTAAGATTTGGTCAAGATCTCCTACAAAAAAATCTAACGCCCACTTCTGATTCTCCTGGTTAAGATCCAGATGATAGCTATGAGATACAGTGGAAAGAACTTTTTGATCCCATTGAACAATAGTACCATTGTTTCCTTTTGCATTAGCCAGGAATAAATAGGCATAATGCAACAACAATTCGTATGGAAGACCAATAGCTTTCTCAAGTTCCGTTAGAATGTCAAGAGAGTTCACTTCAGGTGTTTTCTGCCAAAGATCTTTATAAAGATGGATACTTCTTGCAAGTGGACTAACATATCTTTCCTGCATCGCAAACTGCCTGAAAGCAAGGGGAGTCAAAATCTCAAGATTATCTTTTCTGTTTGGCATATCTATTTCAAGAAGATAAGTCATCATTAGATATACTTCACAAAGTTGAGTTGATGATAATAGATTTTGTGTTTCTTCGCTGGAATGTTTGATGATATTGAGAGCTAGCATTTCTAAGTTGTATTCAATAATCGGAACACCAAAGAAATCGAATGGCTCATCACCACTTCGAAGAAAAGATTGCAAAGCAAGTCGCGAACAACGAATAATGGCGTGCCTTTTATTAAACTTAGCAAGATATGCATGAAACTCTTCTTCAGTACATCTGACTCCAGGATCAAACATTAAAGGTTTCAGTCCATCAATAGTAAAATCTTCCGATGGCATATCCATGTTCTATCCGAATAGCTTTTTTAGTTCTTCGGACAGATCAAATAGAGTTCTGAGATTTCTTATTTTGTTGAAAGAAGATTGCTTGACGAGAAGGTACTTCCATTCATGGCCTGATTGCTGAGATACGGTTTGACACCATCGTTCGATAGCTTTGTTTTTGTTTTCCAAGTCAGGGTATTCTCTGCCTTTCGTTTCAATAATCCAAAAGATTTTTTTCTCCTTTGTGTTTGATTGTAATGCTACGAAATCAGGGAAATAAAACCTTATTGCACCTGAGCTGGAAAGATAATCTATCCTGAAGAAATTTGCTAGAGCTGCAAAAGCTTCTATATCTTCTGCTTCGTCCAAAAATCGAGCGAATTCAGCTTCAAAATCATTGTAGATTGCTACGAAATTGAAAACAGTTTTTTTACAACGAATATGTCCTCTTCTCCAGGTAAAGTTATCCATCGATGATAGTTTTTGTCCCTGTCCTTCAATCGTTATCTCCTTTTTTTCCACTGTTGCTTTCCCAATTTCTCCAGCTAGCAAATCAATTATGGCTTCCTGAACTTCAAGGTTTCTTAGCTCTGTTCTGATGATAACATTTTCTATATCCTTCACTATAGTATTAAAACAATAGTTTAGAATATAGTCTTCGCATATAGGATAGATTAGCTGGAAACAATCGGTTAGCCTAGCTTTTTTCATAATTTGCTTCGTAATATAGGCTACCAGCTCTCTCCCTGAATAAAGTAGTCCATGATCCACTTTAGCTTGGTGGATCTCCTTTTGAGAAAAAACTGTTTCTATCTTTAGTTGAATCTTTTTCTCTTCGCTCAGTTTGTTAGAAGAAAAGAGGTTGGGAAAATCTCTACTGTTTAAATTTTTCAGTTTAGCATAAACTCTTAAACAAGTAAAATTGGTGGATGGCAATTCGATATCATATTGAAGACGCTTTTTCTCACGAGCTATGGTTATAGGTAAAGGAGGGAGCGTATTGGTAGTGCTTATTCCTACCCCTTCGAGTTCAAGTTGTTTGACAATTTTTTCGAACTTGTCATTGCCTATTACTTCCAGCGTCTGAGTCTGGTCGGGACCAATATTTCTCATAAGCCTAAGGCCACGGCCAATTGCTTGTTCTGGGAGGATGGCTGAGTCAAAGGCTCTGAGCCCCAAAACAATAGTTACATTTTGAACATCCCATCCCTCTTTAAGCATCAAAACGCTGACTATAACTTTGATTTTGTTGTCCGGGCTGTCTATATCTCTAGCTTTATCTCTTAGTAATTCCAGCTCATCTTTCTTAATATCTCCTGAAGTGTTTGTATGGATCACCAAGATTTCATCTTTTTTAATCTCATAACCTGAGCCAATATGAGAAATGCACTCAGCAATCTTGTCTGCAAATACATTTTTTTCAGCCATAACAAAGAGTACAGGTTTTTTTCCCACTGCTTGATAAGCTTCCTGGTGTTCTTTTAACCTGGAAAGAGAGGCTGTAATCCAGTCTCCATATTTTTGAACTACATTAGTCTGAGTTATATTTTCAGGGTCAAGAGTTTTAACTGAATGGACAATGAGTGGAATTTTGACAATTCTGTCCTCTACCGCTTGAGCCAAGGGGTAGTCACAGATAATCCATGGGTAATAAGTATTATCTGGTGTCTTGGGGGTAGCAGAAAAATCAAGCCACATCTTTAAGCCCCCTGGGATGTTGTTATGAATACTCATCAAGCTCTCGTTCCACTTAAGTTCGTCATCATGGACATGATGAGCTTCATCGTTCATGACCAGGAGATTATCTAGCTCTTTCAGCCTTTCGAGTAAAGTCTGCGGTGATTTGCCAGGGTCTTTCTGAGGCTTTCTACCCAAAGCAGCTTGGATGATATTACTCGGATTAAATTCTTTGGCCCTGCTTTCATAAATTTGGTGAATGTTGTTTACGATCAAGTTGTTTTCATGAGTCAAAGGGCTTTCTTCTCCACGAAGCTTTATATTAAGGTTCCATTGAGATTTCCAAGGTGTTGGAATAAATGGAAGCTCCTGAAATATTATCCCACTGGAAAAGTCTTTTGCTAATCGTTCATAAACAATGACATTGGGTGCAACGATTAGAAAGTTGTTGGCATACTTGCGGTTTTTCTCTCTTAAGCGGTTAAAATAGCTCCAAACTACTACAAAAGCCATTACAAAGGTTTTACCTGAGCCTGTTGCCATTTTAATGGCGTACCGGAGAAGGTCTTTATCAGGGAGGGTTTGTTCACCTTCTTGGTTTAACTCGGGGAAATATCTTTTGATTTTACGGATACCATCCAGATCTTCACTAAATTCAACTGAGGTAGAATAGAGTTTGCCTGTATAGATTTCCTGGTACTCATCGATCAAAGGGGCAATATCACTATACCTTTTGACTTCAAAGAGATAGACGATAGTTTCTATGGCTTCCCGCTGGCAAAAATAAAAGTGGAAGGGTTCATTGGTATAAATTGGAGCATGAGACTGATCAAACCAGAAAAAAAGGAGCTCCTGGGAAGTTCTTGTTGCTCCTGGGTATCCTTCTGATCTCCATTGATCAACTTCTGATCGGAGCTTATTGACTAAGAGCATCTTGCTTGGTCTTCTTCCTTGGATCATCTTATACTCGTTCTCTGCTTTTTTTTGAAGATGGCAAAGAGGAATATCCCAGGGATTGCGGTCTTCGATATAGGGAATTTCATTGTTATATGGGACTATTGGTTTAGCCATAATCAGCCCACCTGAACTTTGTACACTTGGGAGGTGTCGATGCCAAAGATATCAATGATCTTCACAAAAACTTTATATATTCCTGGCTTCTCATACGAATGCTCTGCAATAAAAGAAAGGCTACGTTCTTGTTTGGTGCGGTAACTAGTCCATCCATTGCTGAATGTGTCATTTTGAAAATCAAAGTCAACTGCCCAATAGTCGATCCAGTCGCTCCATTTTTTGATGCTTTCTTTTACATCATCAGGGATCAGGTCTGTATGAGGGACGACGAAATCATTGAGCTCGATTTTAACTTTCACGTCTTTGGATTGAATATCAACTTTAAAATAAGCCAACTCAAAAAACTTCACATCTCCTTTTTCAGAAGCTTGTGGATCGATTGCATCCATAGGTATAATACGGAGTTTGAGTCGCACACCCTTCTGTTTAGCTACCTCTTGTATAGCATCGTTCAGACCCATTTCCCATTCCCAGCCCAGCACATGGAGCTCCTTCTGTCCCATTTCTTTAGTATCGTTCAAAGCATCGACCACCTCCTGGATGGTTACAGGAGCATCCACTGCTCCAATATATATCAAAGCACTTCCCTTTTTACCGTGTATATGTGAAGAACCAGCAATAGGCTCTGCTCTGTAAAGCTTGAGGATAAACGCTAGGTATTCGTATAAGGCTTGCTTTTCGTCTTTTCTTCCAAAGGCTTTGACTTGCCAGAATTGGCGTTCGTACTTGCCAAGATTGAGGATTTCAAAGGGTTTTGCCCTTTTGCCATACTTATTTCCATTTTCTGTTAGGCTCGTACTATGTTCAATTTCCAGCAAGCGCTTGCGGGTAGTGTGAATGGCATACCTTCCTAAGTCTACACCTATCCATCTGCGATCAAGTTTTTCTGCAACAGCACAAGTGGTTCCTGAACCGCAAAAGAAATCAGCTACTAAATCGCCCTTTGACGATACAGTTTCAATTATCCTATTTAACAAATCTTCTGGTTTTTGTGTTGGATATCCAAGTCTTTCATTTTTATCCTTGGGATCTAAAGCTTGTATATCCATCCATACATCATCAACCACGTATCCTTGAATTTCTAAAATGATATCATTTTTTTCTGGTTTCCTTTTATTTTGTTCAATCCACCTATCTAAATAGGCTGTAAAGCGAGAGTCAGTTTTGGGATATCTGCCCCCCATAATTTTGTTACCATCTACAATAAAGTCTTTCCATCTCTTGAAGTCAACAGTTTCTTCAAAATTATCCTGATAATGCAGCTTAAACTTAGGTCTATCCGTGTTGCTTCATTTAAAAACCTATTCGAACGGTCTTCGATGATTCAGCTAAAACATTTCCAGTTGAACCCTTTTTTAATAGTTTATCCTCTGCTTGAATTCGGTCAAGTTCTTTCTTTC